>Ga0256407_10005726_pt1 | contig 19678 bp, 17 predicted proteins | sample RumenRJG_04DNA_FD_193489 | JGI IMG/M metagenome (GOLD analysis project Ga0256407, IMG submission 193489) | Bovine rumen microbial communities from Lethbridge, Alberta, Canada - RJG_04 | ecosystem: Host-associated > Mammals > Digestive system > Stomach > Rumen | place: Canada: Alberta... | reverse complement strand
CTGCAGCGAGAGCATACGCTCGCCGAACTCCGTTCCCGACTGGCGGTTCCACAAGGTTTCCACTACCGCCTTGCCGCCCGTCTTCGCAGGAGCAGGCAGCTGCACATTCTGGCCAATGCAGGCAGCAACACCCAGCACGGCTGCCATAGCTGATAGAATAATCCTTTTCATAAGTCGTAACATTTATTTTTTGGTTGAAAGAAACGATAGTGTGAGTGTAAAGAGAACTGCACACCCACCATGCCGAGCCTGAGCATCATGGCATTTTCAGCGGCAAAGATACACAAAACTGCCGTTTCTTACCGCATACAGCACATTTTTTGCACTCCATCCACCCAAATTTTCTCCGAAATAGTCACCGTATGAGGCTCTTTGCAACCGCTTGACAATCAACATTTTAGCCGTTCCTCTTTTCCAAACCATGCTGGGAACGTTTCTCCAGCTGCTCTGTAACAATGCTACAGCAGCCCCGGAGCAATGCTCCAGAGGCTCTGTAAGCTTACTCCGGGGCTGTTGGAACAAAGTTACGGAAGGGTCGGTAAAATTCTTCAAAAGCCCACCCCGTCCTTCACAAAGGGGCATTGATACGCAAGAGGTCGTGTCTGTTACTATAGACACGACCTCTTGCTCCTCATTCATATCGCATTATATGCAACCAAATCTCTATCATTACTGTTTCTCCATTATAATTACAACCCTTTCAGGATAATAGTTTTGTAAAACAATCTTGTTTTCAGTTGCCTTTGTGACAATATAATCACCTGAATAATAAAAGTTTCTTAATGAGAAAAGTTTTCTATCGATGGAATAAGTAAAATTCCCAAATGATTTATCATCTAAATCAACGTATTTTCCATCTTTTTCTGTTAGGAATTGGAGCATACAGTGATAGGCATCCTCTTTTCCAGAGGAATCGTACACAGTGCGCGTCACTTTCCATGTTGTCTGTTTAAAAACATAAAAATGAGCCATAAAATGACAAATAGCATGTATAACCAAAGGTTATTCGAGAAAAATTGTTTAACTTCGTAGCCAATAGAAGACAATCAAAGATTCAACAAAGAATGATTAATATACGAAAACTCGAAGCCGAACTTTGGGAGTCGGCAGATCTTCTGAGACAAGGTAGTAAGCTGACAAGCAGTCAGTATTGCATGCCTGTGCTGGCATTGCTGTTCTTACGCTATGCCTACAGCCGCTACAAGATGGTGGAGGCTGAGATATTGCAGAACCGCCCCAGTCGTGGTGGGCGTGTAATGCCTGTGGAACCTAGCGATTTTGCTGCTAAGAGTGCATTGTATCTGCCCCGTGAAGCTCAGTTCGACTATCTGGTCAACCTTCCAGACAATATCATCGATGCTCACTTAAAAACTAAAGATGGACAGGACATTAACTCACTTGGCGAAGCCGTCAACAATGCTATGCAGCTGGTAGAAGACCAAAGCGAACAACTGACAGGCGTGCTACCCAAGACCTACACGATGTTTGCCGATGACCTGCTGCGCGAACTGCTTCGCATCTTCAACAATAAGACCATTGACGAGGTGGGTGGCGACATCATCGGACGCATCTACGAATACTTCCTTTCCAAGTTTGCAAAAGCGGTAGCCTCTGACGATGGCGTGTTCTTTACGCCTAAGTCGCTGGTAAAAATGCTAGTAAATGTACTGGAGCCCACGCAAGGCATCATGTTGGATCCTGCCTGTGGTAGTGGTGGTATGTTTGTGCAGACTGGTGACTTCGTGAATCAGGCAGGACTCAATGCCAATACTCAAATGACCTTCTACGGACAGGAGAAGGTGGAGTATAACGCCCAGCTCTGTCTGATGAATATGGCAGTGCATGGGCTTAACGGTCGTATTATCTCTGGTGACGAAGCTAACTCCTTCTATCATGATGCCCACAATCTGGCTGGCAAGTGCGACTATGTAATGGCCAATCCTCCATTCAATGTCGATAAGGTGAAAGCTGAGTCCGCCTCTGCTGCAGGTCGTCTTCCTTTCGGACTCCCCGGCGTGAACGCCAAGACCAAGGAGATTGGCAATGCCAACTATCTTTGGATTAGCTATTTCTATGCCTACTTGAACGAACACGGTCGTGCAGGATTCGTGATGGCTAGTTCTGCTACCGATAGTGCCAATAAAGACCGCGACATCCGTGAAAAGCTGGTGCGTACAGGTGATGTGGATGTGATGGTCAGTGTGGGCAATAACTTCTTCTATACGCTCTCGTTGCCTTGCTCGCTGTGGTTCTTCGACCGCAACAAGCATGCTGATATTCGTGACAAGGTGCTCTTCATCGATGCCCGTAATTACTATACTGTTGTTGACCGCACCTTGAACGAATGGACCGAGTGGCAGCTACGTAACTTGCAAGCCATCGTTCATCTATATCGTGGAGAGAAAGAGAAATACCAGCAGTTGCAGGCCGACTATCAATCTGTCTTAGGCGATACAACTGTAGCATCTGCTCAGGAAGCACTTGATAGGCAGAAGGCCGTTGCGAAAGAGACTATAGCCAATGCCACTCGCAAGGACAAGAAACGCATCGAAGCTGAGCAGAATGCCCTCATTGCCGAACTGGAAGATACGCTCGAAACGGCCCGTCAGCATGAATGGCTGACAGAGAAGTTTGGCGAAGGCGAATATAAGGATGTGCTTGGCCTCTGTAAGATTGCCACTATTCAGGAGATAGAGGAAAAGAACTACTCGCTTACCCCTGGTGCTTACGTCGGTGTAGCCGAGCAGGAAGACGATGGTGTGGATTTCCACGAGCGTATGAGTGAAATCCATGCCGAGTTGGGAAAACTGAACCAAGAGGCTAACGTCTTAATGGAGGAGATACAAAAAGCATGGGAGGAACTGAAATGAAAAAAAAGGAGTTAGATAAGCCCACATTTATATATCGCAATGGAATGACTGCAGACAATGACTATGTGCAATGGCTACATGAAGTGAAACTACGCTACCGCCAGAGTTGCAGTACGCGTGAACACGGCCATGCTCGAATTCTATTGGGGTATGGGGCGTGACATTGTGGCTATGCAAGCAGAAGTCAAATGGGGCAGCGGTTTCTTTAACCAACTAAGTTTGGACCTGAAGGCAGAGTTTCCTAACGAAACAGGATTCTCTGTTACCAACTTGAAATATATGAAGCGCTGGTATAATTTTTATTATCAGCATGTTGCAATTCGTCAACAGACCGTTGACGAATTGCCAGAGGGAAAAAGCCAACGAGTCGTTGACTTTTTCAAGAGGTGGTTGACCGCACTGTGGCCGCACTGGAACTTAATAATGAGGAGGGTGAGGTATGAGTGAGATCATGAAAGAATGGAATAACTTAAACAAGAAATAAGTTATGGCAAACGAGGTTGCAACTATCGAAACAAGAGCCACACAACTGGCTGAAAAAATAGAGGTATTAGTGACGGAGGCACGTCAGAAGGTAGCTTCTGTTGCTAATACTGCGCAGGTATATACATACTATGAGATTGGACGCTATATCGTTGAAGATGAACAAGGTGGTAAGGTGCGTGCTGAATATGGTAAAGGAGTATTGAAACGTGTTTCTGAACGTCTTACGGAGCGATTAGGCAAAGGTTGGTCAGAAGAGAATCTGCGCTTAATGAGGAAGTTCTATACACTATATTTCCATGGGCAATCACCGATTAACAAAATCCAAACCAATGGTTTGGAAATTCAATCCCCAAAAATCCAAACCACTGGTTCGGAAATCAAATCCGAAAATAGTAACCATCGGTTACGAAATCATCAATTATCTATGCACAGCAATATGCACTCTGCTTGCCTGACAAAGCCCTGCTTCAGCAAAAACTGCGTGAATGGATTGAGGAATATAGAAAGGAGGATGAGGTATGAGTGAGTGGAAGAAAGTGAAGTTGAGAGATATTCTTCAAGTAAAGAAAGGTGAATACATCACAAAGAAAGAAGCGCATGATGGTATTTATCCTGTTATTCTTGGAGGAAAAGAACCTGCTTACTATATTGACAAATACAACCATACTGGGAAGGCTATTGTCATATCAAGAAGTGGTGCTTCTGCTGGATATGTATCATTTTGGAATGAGCCAATATTTGTAACCGATGGATTCCTAATTGAACCCAAAGACACGCTAACATACGAATTCCTTTATTATGCATTGAAAAGCAAACAATCCCTTCTACATAATGCACAAAAAGGAGCAGCCATTCCGCATGTCACGCCATCTCTTATTGGAGATATAGACTTTTTTTTGCCAAGTGCAGATACCCAGCACCGCATCGCCACTATCCTCTCTCGCTACGACTCATTGATAGAGAACTATCAGAAGCAGATAAAGTTATTGGAGGAAGCAGCGCAGCGACTCTATAAGGAATGGTTCGTTGACCTCCACTTCCCCGGCCACGAAAACACCAAGTTTGTTGATGGTGTGCCAGAAGGGTGGGAGAAGAAGTCTGTTAAAACCATTGTAGAATTGCAAAGTGGTTATGCTTTCAAAAGTTCGGACTTTGCATCAGATGGTATATACAAAATTGTGACGATTAAAAATGTAAAGGATGGCGCATTTGATGGTGAAAATGTAAGTAAAATAGCATCCATTCCAGAAAAAATGCCAAAACATTGTATTCTTGAAGATGGTGATATTCTACTTTCGCTTACAGGAAATGTAGGTAGGGTTTGTATAGTAGTTGGTAAGAATTATTTACTAAACCAACGAGTTGCTAAGCTCAAATCAATATTTAAGGCATATACATATTGTTTGTTTAGAAGCAGGGATATGTTTATAGACGTGAATAATTTGGCAAATGGAGCTGCTCAGCAAAATGTTAGTCCAATTAAAATTGGAGAAATGAAGATACTTATTCCTGAAAATAAATTGTTGAATGAGTTTGAAAAAGAATCTTCAAATTATATTTCAGGAGTTATTGCATTTCAATCTCAAATCCGCCTCCTCACCGAAGCTCGCGACCGCCTGCTTCCCAAGCTGATGAGCGGAGAAATAAAAGTCAGTTAAATATGGATAGATTTGATTTTATAGAAACGAGAGACGATGTGATTCGTAACATCAAAACGCTCTATCATTATTTACGTGATGAGAAAGATGATGATACGTATCAATGGGCAACAAGTATATTCAAAAATGGTAGAATATACGTGATTGAAATAATCGACTCTCACATCTGTTTTTCTCCAAGTCGATTTGTCGGATATAAAGATAACACAAAGGAAAAACATCAAAAAAATCATGGAGATGGGAATCAGACCAATGATATTTTAAAGAGTTTCTACCAAAAAGTGCAGGATGAGAGATTGGATGTTGTTTTTCAAAAAGAACTGTCTAGATATAATCTGTCATCAGGTACAAAGAAATATTGGATTCCAAATGGCATGACGATAGAAGATATACTGGCGCACTCAAATATTAATTCACGCAGGTATTGGGTTTTTGCTCCAGGAGAATCTTGTGATCATTGGGAAGAGTGTAAATCAAAGGGACTAATGCTTGTTGGATGGGACGAGGTGGGAGATCTTACTCAATACGAGGATAAGAATTCTATAGATGCTGCACTCAAGAAAGCGTATCCAAACGGCAAAGATAGTTACAGAAAAAACGATGTCAGCACATTGTGGTATATGTGTTGTGAAATTCAAGTAGGGGATGTCGTATATGTTAGAAATGGTCTGAGCGAAATTCTTGGTCGAGGAGTCGTAACTTCAGATTATTTCTATGACGAAGAACGTGACGATTTCTGCAATGTACGAAAAATCAAGTGGACTCACCTCGGACGCTGGCCTGCTTCAGCATTAAGTATACCAACTATTATTCCCAAGTATGGACAATGGGTAAAAGAAATGGAAAAAACAATAACTTTATCAGAATCAGATAAAACTATGCTCAACGATATCAGCAAATATGCAACTCTTCTTCAGCAGAAAAAGAATATCATCCTTCAAGGTGCTCCTGGTACAGGAAAAACCTATAATACAGCAGCCATTGCACTATCGGTAATCGGTGTGACAGATGTTGATTTAACCAACCACAAGGCTGTGATGGAACGATATGAGAAGTTGCGTAAGAAACACCAGATTGCATTTTGTACGTTCCATCAATCAATGGAATATGAAGACTTTGTAGAAGGCCTAAAACCATTTCCTGTTAAGGATAAAGATGGGAATGTGATTGGCATGGAGTATCGCGTAGATGATGGAATTTTCAAGCAGATATGCAATGATGCTTTGGAAAATCTTAGACAATCTTCGACCGAGACAATTCAACAAGTAAACTACGAAGAACTCTTTGACAGTTATTGTTTATTTATAGAACAAGAACTGGCAAAGTTGACTGATAATGGTGAGGATGCTGCTATCATGTTACACCCTAAGAGCAAAATGAAGATGCGTGGTATCTCAAGATCACGTGGAAAGATTAACAGTATTCTTATTGGGCAAGGTGAACATGGTTCTACACAATCTCTATCAAAGAGAATGTTTGTTCGTGACTATGCTGATTTCTTGTCAGGTAATATAAAAAGTTATTTAGATATAAAACCAGCTTATGATAGCCAGTCAAAATTCCATGGGAATGCTATCTATTATTATCCTCTTTATGAAGAGATAAAGAAGTTCTCAGAGAAAAACAAAGAGACTAAGAGCAATGTGGAAAAGACAGAGGCGAAGAACTATGTTCTCATTATAGATGAGATAAATCGAGGAAATGTGGCCAAAATCTTCGGAGAGTTGATAACTCTACTCGAATCTGATAAACGAGTTGGCGAGAATACAATTCACCCTATAACTGTAAAATTACCATACTCAAAGAATTTCGATGATGAAGAAACCGATGATTTTGTAGTGCCAAGCAATCTCTATATTATCGGCACAATGAATACTACCGACCGAAGTACAGGCACTCTCGACTATGCTTTGCGTAGAAGGTTCGCTTTCGTAACATTGAAATCGAATGTGTCTGTAATTGAGGAACATTATGATAAACTTGGTAATGAGGACCTGAAGAATAAGGCTGTTGCACTATTCAAAGATATAAAGAAATTCATTGAGGATCCAAATCATTTGTCTGGCGACATGGATATTGATGACCTTATGGTGGGTCATAGCTACTTCATGGCAAAGAATGAAGAAGAACTGTCGGCAAAGATAGAGTACGAGGTGTTCCCTCTCATTACAGAGTACATAAACGACGGTATTCTCAATGTAAAGAAAGACGAGAAGAAAAAGACGTTTGATGCCTGGAAAAATCTTCAGCCGTTTGAAATGAAAAGTGAAACTACAGAAAGCGAGGACATCATATAATAACAGTAATGCTTCTCCGAGAACACGAACAGTTGAAAGTAGAACGCCACGAGAAATATGATAAGCTCTCGTTGGTTTCTTGGACCCATTCATTGAATAGTGATGAATGGGGCTACTTTGCGTCGTATAAAATTGGAGCAGAATGGGTTGACAATGAAGAGGCTTTAATAGTGACAGCAAAACGAGGCATGGAAAACATTGACTTTCTTGGAATGTTCATGACTTGTTTTTCTTCCAACTTGGCTTTGGAGTCATTCTCTAAAATCTATTCAATCGACTATGATAAGCCATCAATCAAGGCTCCATCGTTACAAGGAGTAGTCAGCCCATTGATGATGCTCCATTTCCTTGGAGTGGTTGGAAGAATAAAGACTCTGAAACGAGGTTATGTTCATCACAGCGAGAACTTGAAAAAGGTGAAAGGACACATCGCCCTACTTAAAAATGAAAGAAACAACATCTTGCAGAAACGATATGATCGTATATATTGCGAGTATGATGAGTATTCTGCTGATATTCCAGAAAATCGACTTTTGAAAAAAGCATTACTTTTCGTAAGGAGAATGATGCAGAACATGGGAGATGGTCATAGATCGTACGACAATATTAACCTCGCAATAAGGAAAAGTCTTGCTTTGTTCGAGAATGTGAGCGACGAGGTGAACCTGAAAGAGGTAAGCCAGATAAAAGCCCACAAGTTGTTCAAGGAATATGCTGAGGCTATAAGACTGGCAAAACTGATTCTTCGTCATTTTGACTACAGCATAAACAAGGTTTCTGCCATTGAGGAGCAAGTCGTTCCTTTTGTTTTGGATATGTCATTGCTCTATGAGCATTATGTATATGGATTGCTCTATGAAGCTTATCAGAACAAAATCACATACCAGTATAGCAGCCTGACAGGGAAACCTGATTTCCTTTATTATTCGCAGGGTTTCAAGGCGATCCTCGATACGAAGTATATTCCGAAATACGAGAATCAAAAGCTTGACACAGATGTTGTAAGGCAGTTGAGCGGTTATAGTAGAGACTTGAAGATATTGAGATACTTGGGATATGAAGATGTTTCGGAAGAGGCACCATTGCCAAATGTACCCTGTGTTATTATCTATCCTGAGGAAGGTGGGGAGATAAATAACCCGTTCCTCAATATTTCATTAAAGAAACTTTGTTCGAAAAGTGTAGGAGGACTTGCACTATTCTATAAAATAGCAATATCGGTCCCTACATTAAAGGGGTAAATATTTATAATTATGGCAAAAGACTATAGCGAAGACCAACTGATACAGCGGAGTGCAGCCGAGTTGCTGGAGAAGGAACTAGGTTGGGCGAGCGTGTATGCTTTCGACAAGGAGGTGCTCGGCATGAATGGAACGCTGGGACGTGCATCGTATCATGAGGTGTTGTTGGCGGGTCGTTTCCGCAAAGCGCTGAAGACGCTGAACCCTTGGCTGACGGACAAGCAGTTGCAGGAGTGCGTGGAACGCATGACGGAACACATGAGTTCGCAGACACTGATGCAAATCAATGAGCAGAAGTATAAGTATATCAAGGACGGTGTGCCCGTGACCCGCGTAAAGCCGAACGGCGAGACGGAAGAGGTGCGTGCCAAAGTGATTGACTTCGCTTCGCCCGAGAAGAACGACTTCCTGTGTGTCCGTGAGATGTGGGTGTATGGTGCGCTTTATCATCGCCGTGCCGACATCGTGGGCTTCGTGAATGGCCTGCCTTTGCTATTTATGGAACTGAAGAACCATGACGTGGAAGTGGTGGATGCATTCAACAAGAACTATCGTGACTATCTCGACACGATTCCTCAACTGTTCCATCATAATGCCTTCATTATGTTCAGCAACGGACTGGAGGCACGTGTGGGAACCATCGACTCGAAATGGGAGTTCTTCCATGAGTGGAAACGATTGACAGAACAGGAGGCTGGCAACATAGAACTGCCAACGATGCTAAGAGGTTTCTGTAAGAAGGAGAACTTCCTGGACCTGTTGGAAAACTTCATACTCTACGACCATAGCGGAGGCCGAACGGCAAAGATTTTAGCTCGCAATCACCAGTATCTGGGGGTGAATCAAGCCATAGAGATGTACCGCAACCGTCAATACCTGAACGGAAAGTTGGGCGTGTTCTGGCACACACAAGGCTCGGGCAAGAGCTACTCGATGCTGTTCCTCTCGCAGAAAATTCGTCGCAAGTTTGAGGGCTCACCCACGTTCTTGGTGCTGACAGACCGCGATGAACTGAACAAGCAAATCAGTGATACCTTTGAGAACTGCGGCTTGTTGGGCAATGTTAAGGCAAAGAAGTTCATTGCCAGCAGCGGCGAGGACCTGAAGACGAAACTGAAAGGCAATCCGTCGTTCATCTTCTCGCTCATTCAGAAGTTCAACGACCCGAAGGCAGAGCCTATCTATCCCGACCACGATATCATCGTGATGAGCGATGAGGCACACCGCACACAAAACGGCATATTTGCCGATAACCTAATGCACTTGCTGCCCACAGCCCACCGCATTGGTTTTACAGGCACACCGCTGCTTTCAAACGACAATATTACAGCGCGTACATTCGGTGGCTACGTAAGTATCTACGACTTCAAACGGGCTGTGGAGGATAAGGCAACGGTGCCCCTCTACTATGAAAACCGAGGAGAGAAATTGCAAGACCTAAAGAATCCTGAAATAAACGATGAGATTGCAGCCGCCCTGGAACAAGCAGGCGAACTGGATGCCTCCCAGTTGGCCAAACTTGAAAGGGAGTTTGCCAAGGAGGTACATCTGCTGACAGCAGCCAAGCGTCTGCGACTGATTGCTAAAGACTTTGTGCATCATTATAGTGATCTATGGACTTCGGGCAAGGCGATGTTCGTGTGCTATAACAAGGTGACATGCGTCCGTATGTTCAACTATGTGCAGGAATACTGGCAGCGCGAAATCAAAACATTGGAAGAATCTATCGCCAAATGCACCTCGCAACAGGAAGCACAAGAGATGCAACGCAAATTGGAATGGATGCGTGAGACGGACATGGCCGTGGTAGTTTCGCAGGAGCAGAACGAGATACAAACGTTCCAAAAATGGGGACTCGACATCAAGCCACATCGCGAGCGGATGGAGAAAGAGGAACTGGACAAGGCCTTCAAAGCTGATGATTCCCGTCTACGCGTGGTCTTTGTCTGCGCTATGTGGCTTACTGGCTTTGATGTAAAGACGCTTTCGTGCCTCTACATCGACAAACCCATGAAAGCGCATACGCTGATGCAGACCATTGCACGTGCCAACCGAGTGGCAGAAGGAAAGGCTAATGGTCTAATTATCGACTATATCGGCATTGTAAAAGCCCTGCGTCAGGCATTGGCTGACTATACGGCAAATCCAGAAGGTGGAGCAGAAGGCAATGACCCAACCATTGACAAGAGGGAACTTATCAAGCATGTGATAGAAACGATAGCTGCTGCTACGGCTTTCCTGAAAGAACACAACTTTGAACTGGATGACCTGATTAAAGCAGAGAGTTTCGAGAAACTGTCGTTGCTGAAGAAAGCTGCCAATGTGATGTGCGAGACGATGGAAATCAGGAAGTCCTACTGCACGTTTGCTTCTACGTTGCTGAAACTTTGGAAATATCTCGACCGCGAGGACATCACGCCCGAGATGAAACAGCAGAAGGATGCCATTGAAGCTATATACAAGGAATTGCAGCAAAAGCGCAAACATGCTGACATCACTGATTTGAGTGTGGCTATCAATGAAATAGTGAATGAGCATGTTGAAATAGATCCAGAAGCAACGATGATGGTAGCTGAGTCACGACGTTTCGATATTAGTGGTATCGATTTTGATTTGCTCCGTCGTGAGTTTGCCAAGAGCAAAGAAAAGAATCTTGTATTGAAGGACATACAGGAACTGCTACAAGAACGTATCGCTCAGATGTTGGCTCAGAATCCCTCACGTATCAACTTCTATGAGAAGTATCAGGAGATTATTCACGACTACAATCAAGAGCAGAACCGTGCCACAATAGAGAAGACATTCGAGGAACTGATGAAGCTTTCCCACGAACTGACCGAAGAGGAGAAACGCTACATTCGTGAAGGTTTTGAGAATGATGAACAGCTATCTATGTACGATGTTCTGATGAAAGACAATCTTTCAAAAGAAGATATTAAGAAGCTAAAAGTTGTCGCCAAGGAATTGTTGGAGAAGATTAAGACTCAATTAGCCACGATGGACCATCCGTTCGATAAGCAAGAAACCAGAGCTTCTATCATTATCACCATTCGTGACATTCTCTGGAAAGAACTTCCCGAGAGCTATTCCGACGAAAGCATCAACTACTATCGCGATGCTGTATATAACTACGTTAGCCAGCATTATGGAAGTGTAGCATAAATAATTTAACAAAAAGATAATATGGACAACGAGAAATATTCCAACTATCCACTTTCTATCAGCGCCATATTGGGACTGATAGAAGCCAACGACATTGCTATTCCTGAAATACAGCGACCTTTTGTTTGGAAGAAAACGCAAGTGAGAGACCTGATAGATTCGCTATACAAAGGCTATCCTACTGGTTATCTCATTTTGTGGAAGAACCCAAACGTCAAGTTGAAGGATGGAACTATTTCATCTGGCAAAAAGGTGCTGATAGATGGGCAACAGCGTATCACAGCTTTGATGACCGCCGTTGCTGGTAGGACAGTATTCAATAGCGAATACCAGGAAGAGCGAATCAAGATTGCTTTCGATCCTATCGCTGCACTAAGTGGGGAACCAGATGCTGAGATCTTTGCTGTGGCTACTCCCGCTATCAGAAAAAGCAAGAGGTGGATTCCGGATATTGCCGAATTGTTCAAAACTTCATATTCCCCTTTTGACTTTATTCCTCAATATTGTGAAGACAATCCTGGAATAGACCAAAGGACTTTAGATAGAATAATCACAAAACTTAAGGGCATAGCCAATAGGATGATAGGTGTTATCGAACTTTCCGAAAATCTTGACATCGACATTGTGACAGACATTTTCATCCGTATCAACTCAAAGGGAACAGCTCTAAGTCAAGGCGATTTCGTCATGTCGAAGATTGCTGCCGACGAGAAACACGGAGGTAATACGCTTCGGAAAGTTATTGATTATTTCAGTCATCTTGCTGTAGTTCCATCGTTCTATGATTATCTTGCTTCACATGATACGGCTTTTGCAGCTACCCCTTACCTGCAGAAGTTGAAATGGCTGAAAGACGATACGGAGACCGTCTATGATCCGGAGTGTGACGATGTGATTCGCGTGGCATTCATGCACAAGCTGAAACGAGCCAAGCTGTCAGATCTCGTGAGTCTGCTTTCTGGACGCAACTTTGAAACACGTGAGTTCAACGAGGAAATAGTAGAACATACGTATACTGAGTTCACAGAGGGTGTGATGAACGTAATCAACGAGTATAACTTCAAGCAGTTTATGATTGCAATTAAGTCAGCGGGGTTTATTTCTTCACGACTTGTCAATTCCAACATGGCTCTTGATTTCGCTTACACTATCTATCTGCTATTGAGGGAGTCGAACGAAGTTCCTGTGGAAGACATTAAACGCTATGTACAGAAATGGTATGTTCTCTCCGTATTGACGGGACGCTACAGCAGTTCCCCAGAATCAGCTTTTGCACGAGATATTCGCCGTATAAGGGAATCAGGTGTAGTTGCCATTCTAAAAGAGATAGAGGATGCGCAGCTGTCTGAAAACTTCTGGAATGTGGCATTGGTACAGAATCTGTCATATACCTCTACCAATAATCCTACTTATTTGGTATTCTTGGCTGCACAGATATTCTTCAACGATGTGTCATTTTTGTCTAACAATGTACCTGTGAGGGAACTAATTGCTTTAGGTGGAGACGTTCACCATATTTTCCCCAAGCAATACCTCATAGATAATCATTTTGACAAGTCGCTTTATAATCAAGAAGCCAACTACGTATTCTTGGACCGCCCTGTCAATATCTCTATTGGCAAAAAGGCACCTAATGTTTATCTAAATGAGGCAAAGGAACGTTGTCTGAAGGGAGAATCAGAACAAACTGGCCTGATTAACAGTATAGAGAAGTTCTATGCCAACCTTAAAATAAACTGCGTTCCATCAGAAGCAATGGAAATGGACTTCAACTCTTATGAAACCTTCCTTGATATGCGCAGGAAATTAATGGCTACTAAAATTAAGAAATACTATTATAGTTTGTAAGTTCGAAAATAGCATGAAAGATCGTGTTTGTTATTTTTCAAAAGATGATTTATCTGTAGGACATTATCTGGAGATGGCAGAAAAGCGTATTCAAGAAGTGGCCGAAGGTGATGTGCCTACAGATTTGGAAGGTGTCATAGAACTTTGGCATATCAGACGCATGATAAATGATGAATGTAGGTTCCTGGAATGGACCGATGAGAAGTTTAACACACTGAGACAAGCCACGAGTGGATATAACAACATAATAGCGAAATTCTTTAATGCTCTTGACCCTAAAATGCTCAAAAGTGAATTTGAGTTGTTGGAGTGGACATATAAAAAAACATTATGGAAAATCATAGATGCATATAAGTTATACAAACTAATAGAACCAGAAACATTACGTGAAATATTGGTAGAAAATATCAATTATTTACGTATGGTTTTAGAGTGTCAAGGGATAGTTGAAAAGTTCAAAGGCGTAATACACGAAATACTTTTGAACAATGTAAATAGTGCTCATATTATTTTGGATAAGTATGTCGCTAAAAGGGATTTGCATCGAGAGGTAGAGATACATTTTCCATCAAACCTCACTATTGAAAATAAAGAGCAGATACTCATTAATTATTTGCAAAGTGATGATCCTAATGTAAATTACATACGGTTAATTACTCAAATAAAAGATAACAAAAATCAAATACGAATATCTCCTAAGACAAGACTTCTTGCAGAGAAATTAGAAAAGAAACTTAACGATGAAATGTTAAGTGATCCAAGGACAGTAACAAAGCACTGGTCTACAGAGGTCCAATTTGTTGACGATGACGTATTATCTCCTAAGGAATTTAAAATAAACACCGAGGGAATTCCGACTTATACCTACAGTATTCCATACATTAGGACATGTGATAATGAGAGACGTGTACTCAACTGTATTTCACTTTTTGGATGGTTAAATAGGTCTTTTCTTATTAATTTGATTAATAAACGGACAGAAGTTGATGTATTAGAGTCCTCTTTTATAGATAAAGGAAGAGATTCTTATCCTTCATATATAAAGTTTATTAATAAGAATAGGTTGTCACTATGCCAATTATATGGATATGATGAAGTCCTTCAAAAGAATGGTAGTTCTTTTGAAAAGGAACTTAAACAATTCTATGAGTTTCATCTAAAGGAGGAATATGATTATCCAAGTTTGCCTATAAACTTGCCAAGTGTAGATGATTCCGCATTAAACAAATGTCGAGTATTATGCCCTGAATTAGATGCTGTTGTACATCAGTATAACACATTTGTGGAAGAGGATGAAATTGATAAGGATTTAATAAGACTGTCTAAGCCACTGAAAGTTGAAGAAGGCAATAGTTTGTTAGAAAACAAGTATTACGAAATTGCTGAAGGGAATAATGAGATTAAAAGTGTACTATGGGGGATATTAGGTTCTGGAAATTCTATACTATCTCATGTTGATCCCTTTAAAGATAAGAATTATCATTCTTTAATAGAACTACTTGAGAATGAAACAAATGTCCTTTATTCGAATTATGCGGAATTCCAAAAGCATCATTTGGATTTCCTTATACAACAGGGGATTGTTGATGTTAATCCTGACGGATTCCTTTATATTGTTAATCAATCAACTATTAAGGTGTTGAGGTCATTGTGGGAATATGGAGTATGCTCATATTGGCATTACAATGATGAAGAACGGCAAGTTCTTGATGAGATGCTTGCAAAGGGATGGCTTGTGAAAGATAATCACTTGTTAAGCAAGCCGGAACGAGATTACTTCAGCTATTATCTTGACAACAGAAAATTTACTAATGGTATGGCATACCGGAATCATTATATGCATGGAAGTACCGCTCCTGTGAGTGATGAAAATGAACATTCTATAGCATACATAACTTTTCTCAAATTGCTTGCCTTTTTGTTATTGAAGATAGAAGATGACTTATGGTTAGCAAGGAGAGCATTGGCTATCCATGCAATTAATAACACAATGGATTAAAACATTGAGATATGAATACAATATTATACGGAAATGGGTTTAATCGTCTTAACGATGTTGTTAGTTGGGAAAATCTCGTACACGTTATTGATGATAGTAATGACAATTGTAAAGTTCCCAATACTCTTCAATACGAGGGAAAAGTATTGTCAGTACCTTTTGAAACAAAAGCAAAAATACGAACTAGTGATGGGAATATATTAGTAACATCAGATCATAAGATACTAACTGTTCGTACGCAAAACGAAGTGTTAATTAAACAGGAGATAGCAAATCAAATGAAGGCATACAGAAGTAATGACTTGTTTGATGAATTGTTACGATTAAATGTAGAACATTATATCACTACTAATTATGACTATGTCGCAGACAATGCTCTACAAGGCATGAGTTATTCAGAAGATCTTTCAGAACGTGACAAATCAGAGAACACATTTAGTATTCACAGGAAAAAAAGTTATATAAATAATCCTGATAAAAAATATCTTTGGAGAATTCATGGAGAACTTTCTAATATCGGGAGTATAATGTTGGGGTATTATCATTATTGCAGTTATATTGGACAAATAAAGAAATATATAATAGGTGAATATGAATTTGCCAAAAGGAAAGATAAAGGAACTATTCCACCAATAGAAAACAGACTGCCAATTTCTTCTAACGAAATCTTATCATGGATAGATTTGTTTTTCATGTCCAATATATATATAATTGGCCTAGGTCTAAATTATGAAGAAATAGATTTATGGTGGATATTGACTATCAGAAAAAGATTGATACAAAAATTAGGAAGGGGTATTATAAGTAATAATATAGTTTATTACGGTGAGATTGGACTTGGCCAAAAGGCGATGTTTGAACATTTGGATGTTGAAGTTGTTACATCAAAGAAAAGAAAGTATGAGAATAAATATCAAGAGTATATTAATGATATTAAGAGAAGAACAGAATAATTCCTGCACATAAAGATTAAAAGTATTATGGGCAAAACAGTAACAACATATTTAATAGACGGAGATCCGAAAGGTACTCAGTATGTGTTCTTCAGCAATAAGATTTGCCAGATGTATGTAATTCCTCGTTCTAATCTCTCTATTCTGAACGAGCGACAAGAGTTACAGACACCTGCATTTTATATTTTATTGGGTGAAGATGAAGCAACAAAGCCAAAGGCTTATATTGGAGAAACAGAAAACTTTCGTGAACGTGTGAAAGACCATGATAGCAAGAAAGCGTTTTGGCAAAAGGCTCTGCTGTTTATATCAAAAGATGCTGCTATGACAAAGGCTGACGTACAGTACTTGGAGCATCGAGCCATCGCAGAGGCAAAGGTATCAAATACGTTTGTGCTGAATGAGAACAAGCAAACACCAAAGGCACCTAATCTTCCAGAATATAGGAAGGATGACATGGAAGGTTTCTTTGAAGATGTGAAGTTCCTCACATCCTTTATTGGTTGCAATATCTTTGATGTAGCAAAGCCAAAGGAGGAACATCTGTTCTATACAAAGGGGCGTGGTTGTGATGCCAGAGGTTTCTATGATACCAATGGTTTTACCGTCTTAAAGGGCAGTGTCATTGCTAAGTCTTCCGTTCCTTCATTCACATGGAAAGAGAAACGTGAGAAGTTGTTGAAAGAATATACTGTTGCCAATGGTGACAAATTGGAATTAGAGTCAGACAAGACCTTTTCCAGTCCCAGCACTGCTGCCGACTTTTGTATTGGCAGTAGTAACAATGGTTGGCTTGTATGGAAAGATAAAGATGGTCAAACACTGGATTCTGCATATAGAAAGCAATTGGAATAACGATGTAAGAAAAACGAATTATGAAAGATAAAAGAATTTATGGCATGTTTGGTCCGAAGATAAAGGCCATGAGACTGGAGCATGGATTGAAGCAACGACAGTTGGCAGAGTTGCTTGAGACGGACATGCCTATGTATAGTAAGATGGAATTGGGGGCGCGACGTGTAAGACGTGACCAAGTTCCCAAGTTGGCAGAGCTTTATAAGGTTGATGTAAAGGAACTGATGAAACTCTGGCTAGCTGATGGCGTATATGCCATCTTAAAGGAAGAGGACGAAACACTCCGTTTAAATGCCATTGACTTGGCAAAAGAGTATTTTCTGGCGAACGAAGGAATGTAATCATGGTTAAGCCAAGGATGCAGACAAGTGGAACAGGACGTAAGACAGATGCATCATACCATTTGGAGAAAAAGACTACCGCATTGGTGAATCGCCAAGGAGGTTTTGAAGGTGTTTCCACTTTGGCAACACCTCGGCTTTTATCCGTTCATATGAACTTCAACTTGTTTTCGCAGTCTCATAAGATTGCGAAAACTTGCTTAAAATGGGGTCGAACTCAAACCGATTGTTTTCGCATTGTTTTCGCAAAAAGAAAAATCAGCAACTTGAATTTCTTCTAAGTTGCTGATTTTCAGTGTGGACCAGCCAGGGCTTGAACCTAGGACCTCCAGATTATGAGTCTGTTAAAATAAAATTTTTTAGGGTTTTATAAAATTTTTCTTGGCTTTGTAAATTGTTGTATCACAATTATTTTGTAACTTTGCAGCGCAAATATGAATTTTTATAAAATCTCAAAAAATGTGCTTTGGTGTTCGCACGGTGTTCGCATGGTGTTCGCAAACTTAGCAACAGACCTCAAAAAAGGAGTAACAGATTATGGCAATGAAAAGCGTAAAAACATCCATCAATTGCAATCCTGTAGATAACTGCTGGATAACCCTCGTTTTGGACAAACGCACAAATAAGCAGACTGACGAATACCCTATGGCTGTTTGCTTTACGATAGAAAGAAAACGGTATTACCATAAACTTCCAGGTATGGCTTACCAAAAAGAGAAGTATTTTAATGAGGTGTGTAGTGTGACAAGTTCACGCAGTGCACTCATGGTTGTTTACAAGGAATGGCAGAAAATACTTGAAGCTTACCGAGAAAAACTTGTGAAATTGAATAAAACACAGTCTCTCACAATAGACGTGATTCGAACCTACCTCACAGGAGAGCAACTGAATGGAGAGGTTAACATGTCGTTTGTTGGGGTATGGGAGAGCATTATCCAACGGATGAAGACTGAAGGCCGTGTTGGTACAGCGGAAAACTACCAGTGGGCCCTCAATTCATTCAACAAGATATTAGGAAAAGTGGTCGGTTTCAAAGTCGATAAGAATGTCATTGCGAAATGGAACGATGGTATGAAAAACGGTGTGAAGATAGATGGTGTATTGACAGGGAAAATAGCCGATGCCACTCGTGGCATGTACCTTCGAACCTGCCGTGTGGTATGGAATGAGTGCATCCGTCAAGGTTATCTGACAGAGGACAAATACCCCTTCTCCAACAAGGACAACACGCTCATCTCAATTCCACGAGGTAAACGTCGCCAGCAATCATACCTTAGCATTGATGAAATGACAGAACTATATAAAGTCTTCGTTGAGAAACGCTACCCCGAAGGATGGGATCCTGCTTATAAGAAACGTGCCCATGATTCTTTGGGCCTATTTCTGGCACAATATCTGTGCAATGGATTCAATCTTGCCGATGCAGGACGTTTAACCTACAACCGTACTTACTTTGCAGAAGGTGGTCGTGCTTTTGAGTTTATGCGAAAGAAAACATCGGCACGAAGTAACAACATGTCGGTGGTTATTGTTCCTATCGTAGAACCACTCAAAGTAATCCTTAATGAGATTGGAGCCAAGCCAGAGAAAGACTCTTACGTTTTTCCTCAAATCTTCAATGGAGCCACAGATGAGACCTTGCGTCGAAAGTTGACGGTACAGGAAAACTCCAACATCAAAGACCGCATGAACCGTATATGCAAAGAAGTGCTTGGGTGGGACAAGGTAGTGTCTGGAACATGGGCGCGTCATTCCTTTGCCACAAATCTGAAGTTGGCGGGCGTAGAGGAGTTGTACATTTCTGAAAGTATGGGGCACTCACAAGGTAATGATGTGACTAGCGGCTATCAGGATATGTATCCTCTTGAAATCCGATTCCGTAACAATAGTAAGCTGCTCAACCTTGAAAAGGAAGAAGAACCTATCGACATCGACAGCCTATCCCCTGAACAGATGAAAGAACTTTTG
>Ga0256407_10005724_pt1 | contig 19681 bp, 20 predicted proteins | sample RumenRJG_04DNA_FD_193489 | JGI IMG/M metagenome (GOLD analysis project Ga0256407, IMG submission 193489) | Bovine rumen microbial communities from Lethbridge, Alberta, Canada - RJG_04 | ecosystem: Host-associated > Mammals > Digestive system > Stomach > Rumen | place: Canada: Alberta... | reverse complement strand
AAGAAGCCTGACCGTTATCATAGAACCATTCCAAGATTTTGATGATATTGAGATCGTCGTCAAACTCCGTGATACATGAGTTAAACGAAGTGGTCAACCGTTTACAGATAATAAAGCAGTTCTGACGGATAACAGACCACTGCGGCTTTGCGCTTCCGCCGTTTCCAACGGCGTAAAAATAGTCGCTGCCTTCTGCCTGTGAAACAATCAAATTCCAACTGTTTGTTCGTGCCGATACGCAGAATAACGCTGTTGACAGACACATAAAGGTTACGAGCATCACAGATAAGATTTTACATAATCTCTTGTTTTTCCTTATCTGCTGCTGTGTATAAATCGTGTTTTTCATATAAACCTCCAAGCAGCACGACGCGCGGCCGTGCTGCTTTCTGTTAGTAAGGTTTAGAACAGCAATGCTTTGATAGCTGTTGCCGCGCCGATCACAGCGCCGGTGATAACCAAGCCTGCGATACCCGCGTTTCTGCCGCGGCTGTCCTCGTCGGCTTGTCCCTGAACGAGCTTGATCAGCGACGGAATACCGCCGCCTGCCGCGATCGCAATGGTCGCAACCCAAAACACAATGTCCACCATACCGCTGTATGAGGACGTGTCAACGCCGGACGGAACCGCGAACACTCTCGACACCGACAAGGCGGCGACGTTCAGCGCGGTGGTTGCCGAAATGATCTTTTTTCTGTGCCGAACAATAAATCCTGTTCTTTTCATGTATATATACCTCCAAAATATAAAAACGTCCGTGAAGGACTGCTCATTTGCCGTAGTAAACGGTAGCTTTATGCGCCTGAGTGTCCATCTTTGTGAGTGCATTTGCTCCCTTTGATGTCAACTCTACTACCGCAACTGCCGCAGCTCCGTAACCCGTTGAGGATACTGCTGTTTTTGCGGTCGTGCTTGCGGCGGCTTTTGCGGCGGCTTTTTGAGCTGCCTGCTGCGCCGCCTTTTTTGCGGTTTCTTTCTGCGCTGTTTTAGCTGCCTGTGACGCGGCAATTTTGGCACCTTCCTTTGCCAAATCCGCGCCCGATGAATTACCTGAAATGTAGGAAACTGTCTGTTGTGCAGCTCCTACTCCGCTTTGCGCTTTTTCCAAAATATTACCAAAAGCGTCTTTAGCGCCCTCATACGCTGAATTTTTCAGCTCGTCCGCGACTTGTCTGATATTGTCGCGTGTTACCTTCCTAATATTAAAATCTTTCATGGGCGTGTGATTCAGAAAATCGTGGCATTTATTTGTGGGCGTTGCAATGCCCGCAGGGGAAATATCCACAAACCCGTATTTTTCGCACTCGCGGAAATACTCCTGAACACGCTTGTACATGGCAGGGTCGCTGTGCGCCAGATGATTACCCCCAACACCTTTAAGGAGATCACCAACTCCACCAAGAACAACAGCAACTTCACCGACGTCAGCATCGGCGATACCGTAAACTTTTCTCTCACCAACAGCGCAGCCGGTTCTTCTTCCATCAAGCTCACCACCTATGCGGTTTACGACAAAATGAGCAAGGGCTTGACCTTGGATAAGAACAGCGTCAAGGCATATCTTGCCGACGGCTCCAAGAGCAAAATCGCCGACCTCAAAAAAGATACCGATTTCAAGCTGAATGTGACATCTGAAAAAGTCGGAGAGGACACCGAGTTTAATGTAGCGCTGAACGCTGCCTATCTCACAGGCGATGATTTCTATGAAGCAAATGTAAAGTATGTCATCGTTGAGTATTCTGCCGTTCTCAACAAGTATGCTGCTGACGGCGTAGAGGGCAACCCGAATGAAGATGTTGAGCTGAAATACGGAAATGACTCTCACGTTGACAGCGTTCCCGGCAACACCGTATATGTCTATACTTACGGCGTAGGCGTAAACAAGCTGAACGAACAGGGTCAGGCGCTTGCAGGTGCAAAATTTGCGCTGTATGCAACCGAAGCTGACGCAAACAACAACGCGAACGCACTGGCGACCGGCGTTTCCGCAGCTGACGGCAAAGTTATTTTCCGCAACAGCGAGAGCGAGGAAATGAAAGTGCAGAGCGGTAACTACTTTATCGTTGAAACCGAAGCACCCGAGGGCTATAACGTGTACGGCAAGGTGATTCCGATTACCGTTGACGTTACCTATCTCGGTGCGTTCACCAACAACACTTGGGTTGAGAACGCTCCTGCCGACGGCTTTGCGTCCGTAACCGTTACCGATACCAAGCTGATTGTTCCGCAGACAGGCGGTTATGTGCAGTATGTGTATCTCGCAGGCGTTATCTCCCTGCTCATCGGCGGTGTATTCTTCTTTGTATCCCGCCGCGTAAAGAACAGCAAATAATTATTTTCAGGTTTGAGGGGCAGCTTGTCTGCCCCTCTTTCTTAACTTTATAGGTTATTTTAATGAAAGTCTTAAAGATTATTTTTTTCACGGCTAATTAATTCATAGAAATTGTACATGGTAAGACGAGCAAAGATTTCCTGATGAACGAACTCCGTCTTTTTTGCATGGAAATGCTGTAAACCAACGGTATATTTCAATTCACGGAAAGAAGTTTCAATTCCCCAACGCATAGCGTAGAGCTTTTTCAGTTCAGACGGAGGGAAAGCATCCTCATCCAAATTGGTGATGACGGTTTCAAAAGAATCCTCTGAGATAAGATTGATTTGATCATCTGTTCAAAGGAAAGCTTACCGTTTCTGGAAAAATTTCTTAACGGTTTGGTGGTGAAATAATCTTTGCATTCATTCAGTTCATAAATGCAGTTACGTAAGATAGCTTTTGCCTTTTTCATTTTCATCGTGCGTCCTCCTTGTAGTTCGCGGTAGGGTTCATTCCCCCTAACTAACACGTTTAACTAACGGGCAAAGAGGAGGATCTTGTGCAAATATATACTGCTTAAACCCCGTGTTTATCAAATACCTGTCAAGTTCAAATGTATCGCTTACGTCGATATTACAAACACCCTTCATGAAATATCACGCCGTTGATAAAAGATTGGTGGTGAAAAGCAAACGCAATAAAAAGATATAAAATAATAAGACAAAATGTCGCAATATTATTGACAAACTTATTTTTATGTGCTATGATAGCAACATAAGATATAAAATCGTTATTTGGAATGATAATTTACTGTGCAAAAGGTGAATGTGCATGGATATAAAAGAATTGGACAAGGAAAAGGCGATCGGATTGATGACCAAAAATCTGCCTGTGCTGCGGACGATGCTGCATATTTCGCAGGCGGAGCTGGCGGAGCTGCTGGGAATCGGCAGGCAGACGCTCGTCGCTTTTGAAACGGGAAAGCGGACGATGACGTGGAACACCTTTTTGTCGTTGCTGTTCGTTTTTTCGCAGCGGCGCGAAACGCGTGAGCTGCTGTTTATTTTGGGAATCTATTCGGACGATTTGCAGGCGGTTTACGGCAGCCGCAATCAGTGAGGCGGAGAAGCTATGAACACCATCTTTGTTTTACTGCACGGCGACCGTCTGTATCAGGTGCAGGCGGAGCGTAACCAAACGGTTTCCTTTGGCACGGGAAAAAAGGATACGGTGCAGGTAAGCGGCTTTGAAGCCAATCAAATTTCCGTCAAAATCCACTTCAACAGCTTTTCCGTTTTCGCCAAGAAGCAGTACGGAATTGAAGAAACCAATCTGCCGATCGACACCTTTTTAACGCTGGACAAGCGGTCAAAAACACTGATCTACACCACCTTCGCCGCTTCCAAGCCCACCACGGTAACGCTGCAGTTACAATGCTGTCTGAGCGTCGGAAGAAGCGAGGAGAACGATATCGTTTTAAAATTCCCGTTTATCTCCGCCCGGCATTTTATTCTTCGCAGCGAGTCAGGCATTTTGCGTGTGGAGGACTGCAACAGCACCAACGGCGTTTATTTGAACGGAAAAAAAGCGGAGATTGCACGAATGGATCCCGGCGACGTGCTCGCGATTATGAGCGTAAAGATCACCTTTGTGAACGGAGCGCTGCATTTTGAGAACGTCGGTTCCAAAATCCAAGTACACGTGCAGAAAACGGACAAGGTGTATGACCATCAAACGCACGCGTCCTCTCAAATCAACCGGCTGGTGTACCGGCGGTCTCCGAGGGCGAGGGAGAGCCTGCCCGTCAGCGATATCATTTTGGCGAACGCTCCCAACAAGGCGCAGCGCTTTGAAAAGAGCCGGGGCATGCTGTCCTCACTGGCAGGTTCTTCGGCGATGCTCGCGGGCAGTCTGGCGGTCGGTATCGCTTCACCGGCGATGTTGGCGGCGCGTGCGGCGAGCATGGTAGCGCCTGTCGCAAGCGTCACCTCCAACAGAAGCTTCAATAAAAAGCGCCGCAAAAAAGCGGAGCAGTTTGAAGCACTGCGGCAGGAAAAATACGGCGCGTACATTCAGTCGCAGAAGGCGCGTATCGAGGCGGTCGCAAAAGTACAGCGTGAGATCATTATGCGCGAGAATCCCAATCCCCATGAATGTGCGGAGATCGTCGCCGGACTGCGGCGAAATCTGTGGGAACGGACGCCACACGACAGCGACTTTTTAGACCTGCGGCTGGGCATGGGCTATGAACCGCTCTGTGCGGCTGTCAAAACGCGGCAGGAAGCTTCCGCCTTTCGCATGGAAGAAGATGAAGTGACCGAGCTGGCGCATCAAATCATTGAGGAAACGCGGCTGGTCGATCATATTCCTTCACGGGTCTCGCTGGCGAAATATCCCTCGGTCGGCATTGTCGGCTCCCGCGAAAAGGAGATACGGCTGGTGCAGAATCTTCTGGTTTCCCTATGCACGCTCCATTGCTATGAGGACGTCCGGCTGGTCGGCATTTTTGACGAAGCGGAAAAAGCCGTCTGGGAGCCGATCCGCTGGTTTCCGCATATCTGGGACGAAAACCGTCAGTTCCGCTTTTTGGCGTTTGACCGCAGGGGCGCTCACGAAATCTGCGAAATGCTGGGAGCGGTCATCAGCGACCGCCAAGCGCAGACGGAGCATTCCTACCTCTCGGTCAAAAGGAGTCTGCCGCAGTATGTTTTGGTATTCGGCTCCAAGGAATTGGTTGAACGGGAGCCGGTCATGCAGCAGCTTTTTGATATCGACAGCACCGCAGGCGTTACCTCGGTGTTTGTGTTCAACGATCTGTATTCTCTGCCGCATCACTGCAAATTCATCATCGACGTGGACGACCAACCGACCGCTTTTGAGAAAGCGGAGACTAATAAAAAGTATTTCTTCACGCCGGACACACCGCTGAGCCGGCATGAATTTGACGCCCTTGCACGGCGGCTGTCCGCAGTGGAGCTGGACGGCTTTTCCAAAACAGCCGCCGTACCCGATAGTATCACCTTCCTCAACGGCTTCGGCGTCAGCCGTGTGGAGGAGCTTCACGCAGACCGCCGGTGGGAGCAGTCGCAGCCGTATGATTCGCTGGCGGCACCGCTCGGCGTGATGCGCGGAGAAAAGATTTTCTCGCTGGATATCCACGAGAAGGCGCACGGTCCGCACGGACTGGTGGCAGGCACCACCGGCTCCGGCAAAAGCGAGCTGCTGCAGGCGTGGATCTTATCCATGGCGCTCACCTATCATCCGCACGACGTTGTATTCGTCCTGATCGACTATAAGGGCGGCGGCATGGCAAACCTGTTGGAGCCGCTGCCGCATGTGGTTGGAAAAATCACCAACATCGGCGCCGGTATCGGGCGCTCGCTCATTTCTTTGCAAAGCGAGATCAAACGCAGACAGCATTTGTTTGACCAATACGGCGTAAACCATATCGACAAATACCAGCGGCTGTACAAAAACGGCATGGCGGCGGTTCCGCTGCCGCATTTGATCATCGTCGCGGACGAATTCGCGGAGCTGAAAAAGGAGGAGCCGGAATTTATGTCCGGGTTGGTCAGCGCTTCCCGTGTGGGCAGAAGCTTGGGCATTCACCTGATTCTGGCGACGCAGAAGCCGGGCGGTATCGTGGACGATCAAATCCAGAGCAACTCCCGTTTCCGGCTTTGCCTGAAGGTGCAGGATATCAACGACAGCCGCGAGATGATCAAGCGCCCGGACGCGGCACGGCTGACGCAGGCGGGCAGGGCGTATATACGCGTCGGCGAGGACGAATACTTCGACTTATTCCAGTCTTATTACAGCGGAGCGCCCTATCAGCCGGACGATTCATCAAACGAAAACGAGCTGTTTGAGGTTTCTCTGGTGGAAACGAACGGCGCAAGGGTACAGCTGATCCCGAAGCGAAAGCCGGCGCATAAAACAGACACCGACGAGCTGCAGGCGGTTGTGCGCTATGTGTCCGCCGTTGCCGGACGGCTGGGCGTCAAAAAGCTCCCGGGACCGTGGCTGCCGGAGCTGCCGGAGCAAATCTGTTTGCAGGATTTGAAGGAGAAAGCTCCGTCTCCCACATGGCCGCAGCTGCCGATCGGGCTGTATGACAGCCCCAAGACCCAAAGTCAGGGTGTGCAGACGATCGATTTTTCAAGCGAGGGTCACTATGCGATTTACGGAGCGACAGGCACCGGCAAGACCAACCTGCTGAAAACCGTTTTGACGGCGATCGGCGAGTTTTATCAGCCGAACGAGATATGCGCCTATATCATCGACGCGGGCGGTTGGAGTCTGAGCGCCTATGCGGAGCTGCCGCATGTCGGCGGTATCGCGCTGGACAGCGAGGAGGAAAAAATCGAAAAGCTGCAGCTTCTGATCATGCAGGAGTTTGAGCGCAGAAAAAATCTCTTCCTCCGCCATTCGGTTTCGTCCCTGAAAGCCTACAGAGCGGATATTTCCCCTGATTTGCCTGCCGTCGTGGTGGCGGTGGATAATATCGTGCCGCTGTTTGAGCTGTACCCGGATATCGAGAACTTTTTTGTCACCATCGCCCGTGACGGTGCGACCTACGGCATCTATCTGCTCTATACCGCCAACAGCACCTCCGGCGTTCGCTATAAAATCATGCAGAACATACGCGGCGCGGTCTCCTTTGAGCTGACCGACAAGGGCGATTATCCGACCATCGTCGGTCGTCCCGAGGAGGATTTGCCGAAAATCACGGGACGGGCTTATTTTAAAGGAAAACCTCCGGTCGTGTTTCAGGCGGCAACGGCTTTCCGCTGCGACAGCGACCGTGAGCAGAACAAGCTGATCAAACGCAAATGCGCCGCCGTCAATGCGGAATGGAACGGCGTGAGACCGAAAGCGATCCCCGTCATGCCCGAACGGCTGTCAGCGGAGGTGTTACGGCACACAGCTGCCGAACGGACAATGGCTGTCGCGGGCTTGTCCTATGACACAACAGATCCGTTTTTCTTCGATCTGTCGGAGCGGTATTGCCTGTTGGTCGCAGGCGAAGCACATTCCGGCAAAAGCGCTCAATTGCTGCAAATGACGCAGCTGCTGCGCGACACCAAAGCTGTTGTGCTCGACAGCAAAGCAAGGAGCTTGGCGGCGCTGGAAAAAACCGCTCTCTATTACGCGGTCTCGGACGACGACCAAACGATCACCGAGATCGCCGGCGCGCTTGTGGCGCTGCTGAACGACAGAAAGCGAAAGCAGAACGCGGCGAAGAAGGAGGATTCCTCCTTCAACGAAAAAGCCTTTGCGCTCGGCTTTGAGCAGATCGCCATCGTCATCGACGATTTGAAGGAGTTTGTGGACGAGGTTTCCGACCGTAACAAGGATACGATAGAACGGATCTGCCGCATGGCAGCCGGACTGGGGATCGTCGTTCTGTGCGCCAGCCGCACCGCCGACGCGACCCGGCTCAATGAGATCGAATCCCTTACAAGGGCGATCGTCGCCTATCAAAACGGCTTGGGTGTCTGCGGTTCTCCCTCTCAATTCCCCTTCTTCAAAAACAATCTGAAATACTCGGAAAAGGAGATCGAGGCAGGCAAGGGCAACGCCTACGCGTACAGCAACGGCACATGTAAAAAAATCAAGATACCGCAGGAGGTGTAGCGCCTGATGTATATGGATTTAGCCGGAATCGAGGAGCTGCGAGATACGCTGTTTGCCGCGTCTGCGGCGTTTGACGAAGGCGCTTTTTGGAGCAAAAGGCTGTTGAACGAGCTGAGCAAAGACGCCGTTTTCAATCTGTTTCCGCCTGCGGAAGCCGCTGAAAATGATTTGAACGCGGCGCTCTGCTCGCTTTTGCGGCTGAAAGAAACGCTTTACGATTTGGCAAAGGCGGCAGGCTGCGCGCTTGAATGCTGCGACGAAGCGGAGCAAACAAAAATCGACCAAATCAAAAATGCGGAGCCGCTGACAGGAGAGGATGAAGCATGAAAAAAATCATTGTTACCGTCACAGAGAACGGCGGTCATTTCTCGTATGATATGGAGCTTCCCACGGACATTCCCATGCGTTTGGTGCAGAAGGATATCATCGACAATCTCTCCCTGCTTTATCCGTCGTTCCCGTTTTTCCGCAGGGAGTGGGCGCTCGTATGCGAACGGACGGGCGTTTCGCCGGATTTGGAGAGCACCGCCGGGGAATCCGGCGTTTGGAACGGCGATTATCTTGTTTTGACGGAGGTGCAGCGTGGAACCGATCACATTTACTGATACCGTCAGTCATTACCGGCTGAAAATGCTTGAAACGCTCGATTATTTTTCAAATGCGGAACGGCTTCTCAATAAAGCCGACGATCAGTCGCTGTCAGCTTGGCAGGGACAGGCATCGCAAGCCATGACCGTCCGTCTTGAGGAAATGATGCTTGAAGCGGACAAGGCAAGGGAAGCGTTGGAGCACGCGCTGACGTCGATCGAAGCGGTGCAGGCGCTCGCATTGGAACAGGGTATTATCTGATTACCCTAAAAAATATATAGGGATATCTCGCGATTCCCAAAAACTATTATATTTAAAATTTTAAGAAAGAAGGATCAATCAATGGCATTAATTCAAGTAACACCGGATCTGCTCAACGGCAAGGCAAACGAACTCAGAGGCTACAAGGATCAGCACGATGACGCGATGGCAAAAATGCGCGCGCTTATCACGGGCTTGAACGAGGTTTGGAAGGGCGACGCTCAGGACGCGTTTTTGGCAAAATACGAGGGTATGCAGTCAACCTTCACCAACTTTTCTCAAATGTTGGAGGATTACGCAAAGCTGATGGACACCGCCGCCCAGAGAATGCAGGAAACCGATCAGTCGCTTTCCACCACCATGACCAGCTTTGGTTAATCTGTGTTGTACGGCACGGCAGACCGTCGCTTCGATCTGCCGTGCAGCGTACACCCATTGCCGTATATTCTGCTTGAATACAGGGCAATGGGAAACAAGGAGGAGTAAAAATGGTCGTTTTTGCCGATAAGGACGGCTTGTATCAGGCGGCTGACGACATGCGGCAGATCGCCGCGCTTATAAAGGGACTGAACTATCAAATCGAACAATTGGTTTTTTCCACCTGCGAGGATTGGCAGGGTGAGGCGGAGCGGGCGTTTGCCGGACAAATCATCACGGTCAACGGGCAGTTTGAAAAACTATATGCGTATGTTGACAAAACTGCGGCGCTGTTGAAGCGGTTTGCGGACGAATACGAAAGCATGGATACAGATATCGCAAATAAAATAAAAGGGATCTGAGGGAGAGGCTATGATTGACAACGGATTAGTGTTAACACCGAAGGAGCTGTATTGTTTCGGCGGCATACTCAGCGCAAGGTACATAGACTATGCGTATATCGCCGCGCTTGACGATATAGGGCAGGACTATGCGCTGTTCGAAAAGGAAACGCGCGCTTCGTTGGTGGCAAAGGGAATGCTTGAGGAGGATTTTTCGGGAGAGATTGAGCCGGATGAAGCCTGCGCGCGGCTTTTGCAGCCGGTTTTCTTCGGAACGGTCGAGACCTCGCTGAATATTTGCTCCATCGGCGAGGAATTGAAGGTAGATGTGTATAACTACCATTTTTACAGAAGAAAAATCACTTTGGTCAAGAATCACGGCAAGGAGCTGCTTGTCAGCGAGGTCACGCCGGAAATGATAGAGGAAACGGTCAAGGCGCTTGTTCCCGGGGCTTATACGTTCCGATCATGTCAGCAGGTCGCGGATTTTGACAAATCAAAGGTGACCCGTTTCTTCTCGGCAAAGAGCGTTGACGTGGGCAAAGCGTCGCGCGTCAAAACCTTTATCGAGTTTGACGGTATGCTCTGCACCGAAGCGGATGAAGAAAAGCTCGTAAGCCTTTCCGCCGACGATTTTATCAGGGCGGTCAACGACGTTATCAAGGGGGCGATGTAATGGCGTTCAAGGACGCAAACGGAAGGATCACAATAGACGAAGCGGCGGCGCAGAAGGATATTTCCAATATCCGCGCGGCGATTCAGGATCTACAGGCGGCAAGGGATTCGCTGAACGAGATCATGTATCAGTCCCAATCCTTCGCCGGCAGCACGGCGCTTGGGATCGAAGGCTCCTCACGGCAGCTGATCAACGAATATGACCGGCTGATCGGGCAGCTGCAAAGCACCGTGGCAACGATATCGAGCACCGTGGAAAAATACAGAAAAATAGATGATGAATTGAAAAACTATATCTACAACCGGGGGTGATACTGTGGCATGGCAATGGAAAGTTGAAATAGATATCGAAAGCCTGCGGCGGGACTCGGAAAGGCTTGGAAGAGAGATCGGCAGCTTGCAGGAAAAAATAGATGAATTAAATACGCTGATCGATTCCATGAGAGGTTTTTGGGAGGGCGACGCCGCCGAAGCGTATATTGAGATGATGCACAGAAATCACATACGGGCGTTGAATCTGCTGACGACGCTGCAAAAGCTGAAAGCGGCTGTGGATACGCAGATCAGCGAGCTCAGTAACGTTGACAATTTCTTTGAAAAGCTCTGGTATCAATTATTTGTGAACTAAGGAGAACGATTATGATTTCGATAGATTCCGACGTATTAAGAGGCTTGGCGACAGCCGCAAACGCGACTGTTTCCGAAATATCAGCGGGAGTCGAAAAGCTGAATGCGGTTACGACGCACGACGACTGGAACTGCGCCGAACGCGATCAGATCAACGAACAGATAACCGCCGCCAAAAAGAAGATCAACACGCTCAGTATCAACACGCAAACCCTTTTAGATTTGATCCGTCAGTCGGCAAATCGGTTTGACGAGGTCGATTCCAACACGACCAAGGCGTTTCAAAGCGTGCAGGATTCACTCAGCGATTTTTTCTCGATCAAATCGCCGGTCGTTCATCTCAGTCAAGGAGCGGCTTCAACTCAGCTGCACGATACATTATATGACGCGACGCAAATTCACGACTTACAAACGGCGAATATCATCAATAACATCAACGCGCCGATCAAGGTCTGCTATTATTCCGATTTGGATTTCAGTCAGCTGAACAGCGAGGTGTGATATGGCAAAAAAAATAGTTTTACAAAATGATATCGACCAGCAATGTCGAAAATTTTTTCAATTGTCATTTAATTTTCAATTTTTATCACGAGATATTTCAAGATGTCTTTCTTCTGTGTCCGACGCGTTCAGAAGAAGCGGCGGTCAAACCACAATCATAAAAACCTGCAAGATGCAGGCGAGATGTCTGAGCGATTTGACCAGAACCTTGGCCGACGGTTCAGAGCTGCTGCGGATCGCGAAGGAGACTATGCAAAATCTTGACGCAGTTATCCGCCAAGAGGTAAACAACGCCGATATGCCGACTGTTTACGGCTTATCCTACGGTGACGCGACGTCTGACGCACGGGTGTTTGAGAATGAAAAAGTATATTGGGATTCTATGGTCGGTCAGGTTTATGTTGATATCCATAACGGAGATTATGACGGACGAATCGCCGAAAATACACAGAATGGTTGGAGCGCCTATGATGAGCTGCAATGTGTTGGATATGCTTGGGTAAGGTTTAAGGAGATATCGAATGTCGACCCTAATTTTAGTTGCGAAACTGCCGGTAACATAGGAAATGCTTACACCGCTAATCCAAATCTGGAGTGCGTAACAGACATTAATTCCGTTAAAATACCTTCTTTGGCATATCATAGGCGCGGTTCGTATGGACACGTAGTTTGTGTTGAGAATATCCTTATAGATGAAAACGGAAACCATGTAGTATACTATACTTCCGCAAATGAACCGGGAAAAGACGGTACGCTGCACTCCTTTGTATACGAAGAAAACCCCGGTATGTTTGAGGGATATGTTCAGCTTAAGGGCTGATTAAGGAAAATATGATATGCTGAATTGTTATAAAATCACCGACAAAGGCTCCCGTCATGCTAACGAGGACTCTCTCGGGTGCTTTGAAAACGGTGACAACCGCTGCTTTATCGTCTGCGACGGCTTGGGCGGTCACGGCATGGGCGACATCGCTTCTCAGTCGGTCGTCGATGTGTTTGAAAGTCAGTTTACTCAAATGAACGGCATGGCTGACTTTCTTCCCGCCGCCTTTGAAGCGGCGCAGTCGATCTTGCTCAGCGAGCAGGCGGAACGCAGCGCCAAACGAAAAATGAAAACCACAGCCGCCGCGCTTGTGACGGACGGGAAGCACGCTTACATCGGACATGTAGGCGATTCCCGCGTTTACGTGTTTTACAAAAACAAGGTGAAGCGCCGGACGCTCGACCACAGCATCCCTCAAATGCTGGCGCTGTCAAAGGAGATCAAGGAAAGCAAAATTCGTTTTCATCCCGACCGCAGCTTTGTGCTGCGCGTGATGGGCGTCGACTGGGAAGAGCCGATGTATGAGCTTCTCCCTCCCGAAAAGCTGAAAAAATGTCAGGCGTTTTTGCTGTGTTCGGACGGCTTTTGGGAATGGATCGACGAAGCCGAGATGTGCAGCCTGCTGCGCGAGACTGATTCGGCGGAGGAATGGCTGCGTCGAATGACGGAACGCGTCGTCAAAAACGCGGAGGGCAGCGATATGGATAATTATTCCGCGATCGCTGTTTGGAATACAAGATAAGGCGGTGCGGGTATGCAGAACCATAAAACCGATTATGTTCTGACAGATGAAAACGCGGTGGTAAAGATCGCTCTCCTGTCAGTCATCGGCGACCGGGAGGAGCAGCAGGACTGCGCCGGCGTACAATTGAATAACAACGAGGGGCTCGTGGTGGTGTGCGACGGAATGGGCGGTCACAAGGGCGGTCAGCTTGCCGGAGAACTGGCGGTGCGCACGATGTTAAGTCGTTATGCGGTGGATTTTCCCTGCAACGATCCACGGACGTGGCTGCTGGAAGCGGCTGCGGATATCGACCTTGCCGTTTCGTGCCTGCACGACCGATCGGGAGAAAAGCTGAATGCCGGCTCGACCATGGTCGCCGCGTATATCGCAGACCGCTCGCTCTACTGGCTATCGGTCGGGGACAGCCGTCTGTATATTTTCAGGGACGGCGAGCTGGTCAGAGCTACGGCTGACCACAATTATCAATCGGTTTTGAACCGGCAGCTCCAAAACGGCTTGATTGACAAGGACGCCTACGACCGTCAGATCGGTCAGGGAGAAGCGCTGGTGAGCTTTCTCGGCGTGAACGGATTGCCGTATATCGAATCGAACGATTTGCCGTTCGGATTAAAAAGCGGCGACAGACTTCTGCTTGCGACGGATGGACTGTACCGCTTGATCTCCGACGAGGGGATCTGCAGCATCATCAATAATTTTACCGATATCAGCGAGATGGTTCACGCGCTGGAAATGAAAGCGCGCAGGTGTGCCGGTCATGTGGCAAGAGATAATATGACGGTCGCTGCCATCACAGTCAAATAAACGGAGGGAATGGATATGAACGTAAAAAAATGCGCGGGCGGACACTATTTTGACGCGGACAAATACCAGCTTTGTCCTCACTGCGGCGCTTCGGTCGAGGAGATAAGAGAAGTGGAAAAGCCTGCGGAGCCGAAGAGCGAGGGCTCTCGTTTTGCAGCATGGAAGAATCGCAGAAATCATCAGTCCGCCGAGGTAACGCCCCTTCCGCAGAAAACGCTTGGAAAAACCTTCGGCGTGTTTGACGAACAGCCGAAGCAGCCGGAACCGAGCAAGGTGGTGCGCGGCTCCTCCTCATACGGTTCCGCGCGGGAAACAGGAGCTGTCAAGCCCGCCGCAAAGCAGGCGGAGCTTTATACACCCTCGCAGGAGTTGATCGACTGCCCCAAATGCGGTCACAAAACCTCGGCAACGTCAAAATTCTGCCGCTACTGCGGCTCCGGTCTCACCGCGGAAAGCTCGAAAGCGCCGCAGCTTCCCGTTGAGGATATTTTCAGTCGTTCCAACGATACGCGCAAACAAAAGCCGCAGGAGCAGCCGGCTCCCGATACAAAACAGGAAGCGCCGAAAACAGACAAGGAGCTTGCCGAGAGCAAGCCGTCCGGTCAAAGCTCGTTTGAGGCCGCGGTGAGAAGCGCCGTATCAGCCGCCGACGGAAAAACCATCGGCTTTTTCAGCATGGGAACAAGCGCGCCGCAGAACGATTCCGAGCCGGTGGTCGGTTGGTTGGTCTGCGTCAAGGGAAAGCATTTCGGCGAGAGCTTTCAGCTGGCAGCGGGCAGGAACGCTGTTGGTCGCTGCATGTCGAATAAAGTCGTGCTCCATAAGGATAACGCAGTTTCCAGAGAAAAGCACGTTTGGATCACCTACGACCCCAAAGGACGGAGCTTTTTTATCCAACCCGGCGAGGGAAGCGGCTTGACCTATTTGAACGGCGATATCGTTATGGAATTCAAAAAGCTCAAGGCGATGGATAAAATCGAGTTTGGAGAGGGAATGTATCTCCTTATTCCGCTTTGCGGCGAGGATTTCAGTTGGGAAGCTTACATGTGATGTGAGGAAGCAATAATGGGAAGATGTTTTTCATGCTTTAAGGAATACGGCGATGAATTCGAGGTGTGTCCGTACTGCGGCGCGGTTCGTTCGGAAAAAACCGCCGAGCCGGTCTACTTATCTCCCGGCACGCTTCTGTGGAACCGCTATTTGCTCGGCGACGCGATCGGCGCCGGCGGCTTCGGCGTGATCTACCGCGCGTGGGACACCAAGCTCGACACAGTTATCGCGGTCAAGGAATTTTTTGCGAACCGCCTGATGACCAGAGCGGTCGGAGAGAACAAGGTCATTGTCAATAAAAAATCGGTGCAGGAATTTGAGTACCGCAAGGAAAGATTTTTGGCGGAAGCGCGAACAATGGCGAAATTCGGCAACCACCGCAATATCCCGAACGTGTTTGAGTCCTTTGAAGAAAACGGCACCGCCTACATCGTCATGGAGCTGCTGAGCGGTCTGCCGCTGAGCGATTATCTCAAACAAAACGGCAGGATCGACGATAGGGATTTTGCTATCGAAATCGCCAACGAGGTCGGAAAAGCGCTGATCTCCCTGCATGAAGCGGGGATAATTCACCGCGACGTAGCTCCCGATAATATCTTCATCTGCGACGGAGACGACATTCGCGTTAAGCTGCTCGATCTCGGCGCCGCAAAGTTGGCTGACAACACCGACAAGGTGATCGATATCATTTTGAAGCCCGGCTATTCGCCCGTTGAGCAATACGACAACACCGCGAGTATCGGCACATGGACAGATATTTATGCATTGGGAGCTACGCTGTACGTTATGCTCACGGGAGAAAAGCCCGACGAGTCCACCAACCGCAAAGTCAGCGACGCGCTGCTTTCGCCCCATGAGATCGATCCTTCGATCCCGGTAAATCTTAGCAACGCTATCATGAAGGCGATGGCGGTCAACCGTCATCTTCGCTTCAAAACCGTTGAGGATTTTCTCAAAGCAATCAACGGCGAAAAGAAAATAATCAGTCTGAAAAAAGAAAAACGTCTCCGCGCCGGAAAGCGGTTGGCAGGAATCATCGCCGCCTGTTTAGTTCTTGTTTTGACAGCCGGCATGGTGGTCAATGTGTACGCCAACAAAAAGAAGGAGCAGGGCTTGCCCGACGCGGAAATATCCGTTTGGGTCGCCATTAAAAGAGGCAGCTCCGAAACCGAAGCGACAAAAAGCGTGTTGGACGACTTTACTGAAAAATTTCCGAATGTCAAAGTGAACGTCACCGCCATACCTGAGATTTTGTACAGCGCCAAGCTGAAAAAAGCGGCGGCAAGCCACACGCTGCCGACACTTTTTGAGAGCTCCGACGCGTCGGACGAGGTGCTCTCCGAGGCGACCGACGTTACAAATGTATTGAACTCCGAGCAGGCAAGATCGTGCCTGTTTCTGGATCAGTACGACCGATATTATACCGATAAAAAACAGATTCCGCTCGCTGTTGAGGCGCCGGCGGCGTATTTGATCAACAGCGGAAGCACAAGCGTGGACTACACCGAACCGACCTTTACGGATACGGATGTATTCGGCACTGAGACGATCGCGGTCGACAGCGACTGCGAAGAGCTTATCGAAAGCAACTTTTCTCTCAGCGACCCAGTCGAGGAGGAGCTGTTTTATGATAAGAGCGAGAACAAATGCGCCGTTCTGTTGTCGTCCAACATGGCGATCAACAAGGTGCGAAAGTCGCTGACCGGCTATGAAAAAAGCGTGAGCTGGTATGCCGGCGACACGGTATGCTGTCATTTTGATTATGAATGGAGCATTGGGCATGGAACCGAGAGCGAAATCAAGGCGGCGGAGCGGCTGCTGTCATGGATGCTCGGCAACAATTACCAGAACATGCTGATGATCTCCAAAAACTCCGAGGGGCAGATCCCGGTCAACGAGGAATGCTTCAACGCGAAGCTGGAGCAGAAAAACTACGCCCCAATCAAGGATATTTACAAGCATTATTATTTTGTCAGATAAAGGTGAAAGCAATGAGTAAACGCTGCATGGGCTGTATGGAATATTACGGGGACGAATTCGATATTTGTCCTCATTGCGGCTATATCGAGGGCACGCCGCCCGAGGAAGCAATACACATGGAGCCGGGAACGCTCCTGCACGACCGCTACATCATCGGAAGGGTGTTGGGCTTCGGCGGCTTCGGCGTGACCTATATCGGTTGGGACGGCAAGTTGGAGCAAAAGGTGGCGGTCAAGGAATATTTGCCCGGAGAGTTTTCCACGCGTATGCCCGGTCAGTCGACCATAACCGTTTTCAACGGCGAAAAGGGCGAGCAGTTCCGCGACGGTCTGGAAAAGTTTGTGGACGAGGCAAAGCGCTTGGCGCGCTTCCAAAACGAGCCGGGAGTCGTTAAGATCTTCGACAGCTTTTACGAAAACGAAACCGCCTATATCATCATGGAATACCTCGACGGCGAAACGCTGACAGAGCGGCTCGCCCGTGAAAAGACTATTCCCGAGGATGAGGCGGTCGATATGCTCATGCCTGTAATGCGCTCGTTGGAGGCGGTTCACGGCGAAGGCATATTGCACCGCGATATCGCGCCCGACAATATCTTTTTTACAAAGGACGGCGAGGTTAAGCTTATAGATTTCGGCGCGTCGCGCTATGCCACCACCTCGCACAGCCGGAGCCTGACGGTCATTATCAAGCCCGGCTTTTCTCCCGAGGAGCAATACCGCAGCAGGGGCGATCAGGGCGCGTACACCGACGTGTACGCCTTGGCGGCGACGCTGTACAAGATGATCACCGGCAAAACGCCGCCCGACGCGATGGAGCGCCGCGCGAGCATTGAAAGCAAGCGCCGCGACCTCCTCATACCTCCTCACGCGCTCGCAAAAATCACACGCAACCGCGAAAACGCCATTCTGAATGCGATGAATGTGCAGATCGAGGACAGAACGCCCGACGTTCGGTCGTTTATCGAGGAGCTGAACACCGATCCTCCCGTCAAGCGACGGTACGGAAAAATAAAGAGGATCGATCTATATACGTGGCCGAAATGGCTGAAAATACTGATCCCCTCGGTTCTGACGGCGCTGATAATCGTCGGCGTGCTGTTGGCGACGGGTGTGATCAACATAGGCTCGCTGTTTTCTGGCGAGGTGGTCGTCCCGGAGGGCTATGTGATCGTGCCCGACGTGGAGGGTATGGCAAAGGACGAAGCTATACAGGCGATCGAAGAAATGAAATTACAGGTATCCGCCGAGGGCAATGTGGTTTCCGAATACATTCAGGCGGGCAAGATCGTGCTGCAATCACCGAACGGCGGCTCATACCTCGAAGAATACGGAACGGTCGTTCTGACCGTGAGCAGCGGCAAGGACGTTGAGGAAGCCAAAAACGGCAAAGCTACCGTGCCTTATGTAGTGTGGGATACGCAGGCGGACGCGGTCGAAAAGCTGAAAAAGGCGGGGCTCGCGGAGCCGGATATTGAAACGAAAGCCGACGACAACGTAGAAGCCGGCAGGGTAATCAGCCAAAGCGTCGACTACGGCACGGAGGTAGCGGAAGGAACCAAGATCAAGCTGATCGTTTCATCGGGACCGGCATACTTTGAGATGCCGGACGTTACGGGAATGAACGCGTCGGAGGCAAAGAACAATCTGGGCTCGCGCGGCTTGTCGGTGGAGACCTCCTACGAGGAAAGCGACTCCGTGGCAAAGGACAAGGTGATCAGTCAAAGCGTCAGCGTCGGCACACAGGTCAAAAAGGGCGACCCCGTTTTACTGAAGGTTTCAAGCGGTTCCGCCGTCTCTTCAAGAAACGAGCAGTCGTCGGTCAGAAATGAAACGCCGCAGACGACGCAGGCGAAAACCATCACCGTTACCTTTGACCCGAACGGCGGCACCGTTTCGCAGAAGTACAAAACCGTGACTGTCAACTCAGGCGCGGTCTACGGCGATTCGCCTACGCCGGTCAAGAGCTATTACACCTTTATCGGTTGGTATACAAAAGCAAGCGGCGGCAGCGAGGTGGCAGCAAGCACCTCTTTGGTTTCAGATTCCAATCACAGTATATATGCGCATTGGAGCAAAAATCCGACGTCCGATTGGGTGCCAGCGTCCCAAGTGCCGTCAGGGGCTAAAATCGTTGAAACAAAATGGCAATATTCTCTTACCGAAACGACCACGTCCGGAGATTCTTCAATGTCAGGCTGGAAGAGAGACGACAGTAAAACGACGACAAGATGGGTGCAGTCCGGAAACGGCGTATATACATATGCTTCTTTTCCGTCAGGCTACAATCAAAATGATACCTATTATCAATCATACGGCAAGTCAAGAAGGTATAATTCTTCATCAGGCAACACGAAGCGGGAGTATTCCGAACCATACGGCGACGGCTACGTTTATTGGCACTGGGCTTGCGAAAACGGACGTGATTCAGGCAACTGGTATATTGGCGATTATTATAATGAAACGCTTTACTGGCCTAACGGAGCCTATTGGGGGCAAGCGACACAGTGGTGTTCTTTCAGATCAGGTTCTCCTGCGTCGGAATATTCCTCGTATGAAACAGGGCATTGCGGAGCATGGCCGGGAAGGTGTTGGTATTCAAAATGGTTTTGCGAGATACCGGTATATTCTCAAAATTATACGGATTATCGAAAAGAATATACTTATTCGTACTATAAAAAAACAACCGGGTTATGGTCAAGCAATGACCCCAGCGGTCAACCGGGCGTATCCGACGTTGTCAAGTATGTCAGATACATCAAAAAATAAAAAAACAGAAAAGAGGTTTATTCTATGTAGTCTCTGCTCATTAACCGCACGAAACGGTTATGAGGTTATTTTTCGGCTTCAGCAGCATTGAAATTACGCCGTACAGGAATCCCAAAAATCGGCGCAAAGAACCTCTTGCTAATTTTTCGAGGT
>Ga0256407_10005723_pt1 | contig 19681 bp, 16 predicted proteins | sample RumenRJG_04DNA_FD_193489 | JGI IMG/M metagenome (GOLD analysis project Ga0256407, IMG submission 193489) | Bovine rumen microbial communities from Lethbridge, Alberta, Canada - RJG_04 | ecosystem: Host-associated > Mammals > Digestive system > Stomach > Rumen | place: Canada: Alberta... | reverse complement strand
GGGGCTTTCTGTGTCTTTATTGATGGTGTTAATGGCTCCTAAACGGCTCTCTTTGCCCCGTGTGATGGCAGAGACGATGGCTTGCACTCCAATGAATGCCTAATTACATCCTAATTAATGCCTAATTGCAACCTAATTAATGCCTAATTGCAACCTAACTAATGCCTAATTGCAACCTAATTAATGCCTAAATGCAACCTAATTAATGCCTAATTACAAACCCATTCGAAGCAATGGCACAGCCACATAAGGGCACCACAAAAAACAGGCCAAGAAGCGATTCGTCGCCCTTGGCCTGTTGTATAGCTATAACTAAACTAAAAGTCTTCTTGATTTAGAGCTTTGGTCCGGCAGCTACGAGAGCCTTACCAGCCTCGTTGCCCTCATACTTCTTGAAGTTCTTGATGAAGCGGCTGGCCAGATCCTTAGCCTTCTCATCCCACTCAGCGCGGTTCTGATAGGTGTCGCGAGGATCGAGAATGCCCCATGCCACACCGTCGAGCTCTGTGGGAACCTCAAAGTCGAAGTAAGGAATCTTCTTGGTGGGAGCCTTCAGGATGGCACCGCCCAGGATGGCGTCGATGATACCGCGTGTATCCTTGATAGAGATACGCTTGCCGGTTCCGTTCCAACCAGTATTGACGAGGTAAGCCTTGGCACCGCTCTTCTCCATCTTCTTCACCAGCTCCTCAGCATACTTTGTGGGGTGCAACTCGAGGAATGCCTGTCCGAAGCAAGCCGAGAATGTAGGAGTGGGCTCTGTGATGCCGCGCTCTGTACCAGCCAGCTTTGCAGTGAAACCAGAGAGGAAGTAGTATTTGGTCTGCTCAGGAGTCAGGATAGACACTGGGGGCAGCACGCCGAATGCATCGGCACTGAGGAAGATCACGTTCTTGGCATCGGGACCGGCGCTCTTGCCGTTCACCTTCTGGGCAATCTTCTCGATGTGGTTGATAGGATAGCTCACGCGGGTGTTCTCGGTCACGCTCTTGTCGGCGAAGTCAATCTTACCGTTCTCATCCACGGTCACGTTCTCCAACAGGGCATTGCGCTTGATAGCGTTGTAGATATCAGGCTCGCTCTCCTTGTCGAGGTTGATCACCTTGGCGTAGCAGCCGCCCTCGAGGTTGAACACACCCTCGTCGTCCCATCCGTGCTCGTCGTCACCAATGAGCAGACGCTTCGGATCGGTTGACAGTGTGGTCTTACCTGTACCCGACAGACCGAAGAAGATGGCGGTGTTCTTACCTTCCATATCGGTGTTGGCAGAGCAGTGCATCGAGGCGATACCCTGCAGCGGCAGATAGTAGTTCTGCATAGAGAACATACCCTTCTTCATCTCACCACCATACCATGTGTTGATGATGCACTGCTCGCGGCTGGTAGTGTTGAAGGCTACGCAAGTCTCTGAGTTCAGGCCCAGCTCCTTGTAGTTCTCAACCTTTGCCTTAGATGCGTTATAGATTACGAAGTTAGGCTCAAACTTCTCCAGTTCCTCAGCGGTAGGCTGGATGAACATGTTCTTTACGAAGTGTGCCTGCCAAGCCACCTCAACGATGAAGCGCACGGCCAGACGGGTAGCCTCGTTGGCACCGCAGAAAGCGTCCACCACATAGAGGTCCTTGTTGCAGAGCTCCTTGATGGCAATCTCCTTTACCTTGCCCCATACCTCCTCGCTCATGGGGTGGTTGTCGTTCTTGTACTCCTCTGAAGTCCACCAAACCTTGTCCTCGCTCTGTGCATCCTTCACGATGTACTTGTCTTTAGGTGAACGACCGGTGTAGATACCTGTCATTACGTTCACTGCGTTGAGCTCAGTGTTCTGACCCTTGTCGAAACCAGTCAGGCCAGCCTTGGTCTCTTCCTCATAAAGGAACTCATACGACGGATTGTGAGCAATCACGGTAGAACCGGTGATGCCATACTTTGTCAAATCTAACTTTGCCATAATTTTAATTCCTATTAATATTATAATGAATAATAATCTTACCTTAAAACCGCTGCAAAATTACAAAAAAGTTAGGAGTTAAGCGGTGAGTGCCAGGCGTTTTTTTGCTGGCATCGCTTTATTTTTCAGTTAAATAATTTAAAATAGTGTATGCGCACAATACTTTTGCAACGCTGAGTTTGCAAATCTCATTTAATCGGCCATGATGGGTATAATGGATGTTTGCCCCTCATCCTTCCAAGGCCAAGGCTCAGGGGGCAACTCTGTGATGATGTAATCGACCCCTATATCTACACACTTACGCAATTGTGACTCCGATACAATCGTCCATGTCTTTACTTTTATGCCATTTGTATGAGCATAATCTACTATTTTGTCCGTTAAATTATTGTAATGAATAGAATAATTGCATAGTAAAACGTTCTTGCTCATGGGTAGTGCTCGCTGTGCAGTGGCCATATTAGTAACACCCGACACAGAGATAACGATGTCGCGCGACTCACTGAGAAAATCGGAGAACTCATCCTGAGTAGCCGTAAATGTCCATATCATGCGACAAGACGAATACACTGTCCGCAGTCATGCAGATATGTATGCTTGAAGTATAAACTATTCATAACTCTCATAATACTCTTTTTCAAAAACCCATGCAAAGGCAAACATTATTTTATACATAACAAAGTGTAGTCAAAGAAAAAACAGTCTTTCGTTTTGTACTTTGCTCACTAAATCGTATCTTTGCACTCAGAATTAAACAATCAGACATTAAAAAAACTATGGAAATCATCAATTTCAGCGAGCAAAACAGCGTCATCAACCAATATATGGCTGAACTGCGCGATAAGAATCACCAGAAAAACCGTCTGACCTTCCGCCACAATGTTGAGCGCATTGGCGAGATGATGGCCTACGAACTGTCGAAGACTCTCGAGTACAAGCCCAAGACCGTGAAGACTCCGCTGGGCACCCTCGACATTCCCCTGCTGAAGGAGGAAGACATGGTCATCGCCACCGTGCTGCGTGCCGGACTGCCGTTCCATCAGGGTTTCCTGAATGTGTTCGACGGTGCCGACAATGCCTTCGTGTCGGCCTTCCGCATGTACCTCAACCGCGAGCACACCGAGGTGGGCGTGCATGCCGAGTACATCGCCACACCGAGCGTGAAGGGCAGGACACTGCTCATTGTCGACCCCATGCTGGCCACGGGCGGCAGTCTGGCTGCTGCCATTGAGGCACTGCTGCAGGCCGGCAAGCCCAAGAAGATTCATGTTTGCTGCATCATTGCCGCTCCCGAAGGCATCGAGGTGGTGAAAGAGGCCCTGCCCGACAATGCCACCATCTGGTGCGCCTCCATCGACGAGGGCATGAACGAGCAGAAATACATCGTGCCGGGATTCGGCGACTGCGGCGACCTCTGCTATGGCGAGAAACTGCAGAGCTTCCGCAAAATTGCCGACAAATAAGTCTGCCTACAGACGGTTTCAACAGAAAACACAACTACAAAATTAGAATATGGAAAACGAAAAAGACATCATGCAGTTGCCCGACAACGCGTTCCGGGAACTGAAAGACGGAGAACAATACGAGCCCATCATGGACCCGCGCAAGACCTATCCTGAGGTCAACGCGTGGTCGGTGACGTGGGGTATCATCATGGCCATGGTCTTCTCGGCCGCCGCTGCCTACCTGGGACTGAAGGTGGGCCAGGTGTTCGAGGCTGCCATTCCCATCGCCATCATCGCTGTGGGCGTGTCGACGGCCTCGAAGCGCAAGAACGCGCTGGGCGAGAACGTCATCATCCAGTCGATAGGTGCCTGCTCGGGCGTCATCGTGGCTGGTGCCATCTTCACCCTGCCGGCCATCTATATCCTGCAGGCTAAGTATCCCGAGATGACCGTCTCGTTCATGAAGGTGTTCATCAGTTCGCTGCTGGGCGGTATCATCGGCATCCTGTTCCTCATCCCGTTCCGCAAATACTTCGTCAGCGACATGCACGGCAAGTATCCCTTCCCCGAGGCGACAGCCACCACACAGGTGCTCGTCAGCGGAGCCAAGGGCGGCGACCAGGCCAAGCCGTTGCTCATCGCCGGCATCGTGGGCGGACTCTACGACTTCATCGTGGCCACCTTCGGCTGGTGGAACGAGTGCTTCACCACGCGCGTCGTGGGCTGGGGCGAGGTGCTGGCCGACAAGGCGAAGCTGGTGTTCAAAGTGAACACGGGCGCCGCAGTGCTGGGTCTGGGCTACATCATCGGCTTCAAGTATGCGCTCATCATCTGTCTGGGCTCGCTCTCGGTGTGGTGGCTCATCGTGCCGGGACTGGCGCTCATCTTCCCCGACACGGTATTGAACCAGTGGGACCCCTCCATCACCACGGCCGTGGCCGACATGAGTCCCGAGCAAATCTTCAAAGCCTATGGTAAGTCGATAGGTATCGGCGGCATTGCCATGGCCGGCATCATCGGCATCATCAAGAGCTGGGGCATCATCAAGAGTGCCGTCGGACTGGCCGCACAGGAGATGAAAGGCGGCAAGACGGTCGACAAGGCTCAGCTGCGCACCCAGCGCGACATCTCGTTCAAGATCATCGCCATCGGTTCTATCGTCACCATCCTGCTCACCTTCCTCTTCTTCTATCTGAATGTGATGGAGGGTAACATCATTTATGCCCTGGTGGGCATCCTGCTCGTCACCGTCATCGCCTTCCTCTTCACCACCGTGGCCGCCAACGCCATCGCCATTGTAGGCTCCAACCCCGTGAGCGGCATGACGCTGATGACCCTCATCCTGGCTTCTGTCGTGATGGTGGCCGTAGGCCTGAACGGTCCTGGCGGCATGCTGGCAGCCCTCATCATGGGCGGTGTGGTATGTACAGCTCTGTCGATGGCCGGCGGATTCATCACCGACCTGAAGATTGGCTACTGGCTGGGCACTACGCCTGCCAAGCAGCAGACGTGGAAGTTCCTCGGCACACTGGTGTCGGCAGCTACCGTGGGCGGAGTGATGATCATCCTCAACAAGACCTACGGATTCACCAGCGGTCAGCTGGCCGCCCCGCAGGCCAACGCCATGGCGGCTGTCATCGAGCCGCTGATGAACGGTGTGGGTGCTCCTTGGCTGCTCTATGGCATTGGTGCCGTGGTGGCCATCGTGCTGACATGGTGCAAGGTGCCTGCCCTGCCCTTCGCCCTGGGTATGTTCATCCCCCTCGAACTGAACATTCCGCTGCTGGTGGGAGGTGCCGTCCACTCGTATGTGGTGAGCCGCTCGAAAGACGCTGCCGTTAATAAAGCCCGCGACGAGAAAGGCACGCTCATTGCCTCCGGATTCATTGCCGGTGGTGCCCTCATGGGCGTCGTCAGTGCCCTGTTGCGCTTTGGCGGCATCAACCTCATCAACGAGTCGTGGCTGGCCAATCCGCTCAGCGAGGTATGCTCGCTGGCAGCTTACATCCTGCTCATCCTCTATTTCATCCGTGCCACCAAGAAATAAAAGCACAGTGGAATTAATCATAAATAAAAAGCACTTGCGATGTTCATGTCGCAAGTGCTTTTTCTATTTCAATTCTCAGTTTCCAATCCTCAAATCGGGAAAAGCCCCATCCCAGAAGCAAGCAGAGTGTTGCCATAATTCTGAATAATCAGAAAATTCCGAATCCTCCAAAATTCTCTCAAAAGCCTTCACCTCTCCCTTTCCTGAAATGCTTCCATAATCACGGTCGGCCTATGGTTTTCGAAAGCGCCGAGAGGATAATGCCCTTCGAGTTCCGGTGCCCAATAGAAAACGCCACGGCAGCGGCCGCCGGTCTGTTGCCGCGCCGCCTGAATGAGCTTCTTCATGAAAGCCTTGCCTTTCACCGGCTCCTTCACCAGCACGCCCGTCTCGACAATCATCGTCTCGCAATGATACTTCTCCTGCAGGCGGTTGATGTTATCGATGGCCTTCTGCAACGTCTTGTCCTCGCTGCGGGTCAGCTTGGCCTCCATGTCCCAGTAGGGATAGACGCTCAGTCCTATCATGTCCCAATGGGCACCATACTGGCGAAGTCCGTCGAAGATAAAGTCATAGCGCTTGGCATCACAGCCGCCGTCGAGATGAACGATGCACACCGCATCGGGATAGACGCTCTTCACCGCCTGATAGCCAGCCTCCGTCAGTCCCGCATACTGCTCCATATTCTCCTCGGCACGGCCCATCGGCCACAAGAAGCCATGGGTGGTCTCGTTGCCCACCTGCACCCACCGCACACTGATGCCGTGATCTTTCAGCAACTGCAGCGTCTCACGGGTATGCTCGGCCAGCGCATATTTCATCTCGTCGTATTTGAAATACTGCCAGGCGGCAGGAATATGCTGCTTGCCAGGGTCAGCCCACCAGTCGCTGTAGTGGAAGTCTATCATCACATCCATATCGTAGTAGCGGGCACGCTTCGCCATATCGAGCACGTCGTGCATGTTGCAGAAGCCGCCACGCGGATTCACCCACACGCGCAGCCGCACCGCATTCAGCCCCAGCTCCTTCATCAGGGCCGTGTTCTCGCGAATCTCCCCCTTCTGGTTGTATAGCTTCACGCCCATGGCCTCCAGCTGTGTGGTGCCGCTGATGTCGGCGCCCAGCCAGAACGTCCGTTCGGTTTGCGACATGGCGCACACGGCGGTGAGCCAGCACAACAAGGTGGCTATCAGTTTGTTTCTCATCATTTCGCTGTTAAAGGTTCGTCATTCAGAAATCATTTCCGCGGACTCAGCAGCCGACGGTATTCCGCCCCGTTGTGCAACAGACGGCAGGCTTCCTTGAACTGCTTGTCGTAGCGCAGGCCCAGTTCAATAGAGCCCCGCTGATAGTAGTAGAACGAGACGATATCGCTCTCGAGCATCTCCTTGATCACCTCCTTATGCTTGTCCAGGTCTTTGTCCAGATTGTGTTTCAGCTTCTTCTCCAGCTGCTCGAACTCCGCCTGGGCATCATCGTAGTAACCCTCAAATTTCGCCACTTCGATGAGTGCCTTCAGGGCCTTGTCGCTGCCGGGGTCGTAGCTGAAACTGCTGTTTACCACCCGCTGCTTGAAGTCAGCATACTCTGCGTCCGTCAGGTGGAACTCCGAGGGCTTCGCAATCGACTGGTGCTGCAGGAAATAGTCCAGCTCGTAGTTGAACAACACGTCCGACGAGTCTTTCACCGACGGGTTCTGCAGATACCACGCAATGTTGGCCAGCGAGTCGGGGCGCACCTCCACGTCGGGCTTGATGCCGCCTCCGTCGCGCACCTCACGGCCGTTCCGTGTGTAGAACACCCGAGTCAGCGAGTCAGGGATATGCTCCGTGTAGCCGCCTTTCCCGTGACGGTAGTTGATGGCCTGAATGCAACGCCCACTCGGGATATAATACTTATTCGAAGTCAGCTTCAGGCTACCATTATAAGGCAGGTCGATAGCCGTCTGCACCAGTCCCTTGCCATACGTGCGCGTACCTAAGACTATCGCGCGGTCCAAATCCTGCATCGCACCGCTCGTAATCTCGCTCGCACTGGCCGTATTGCCGTTCACCAGCACCACCACGGGCATCACCGTGTCTATCGGCTCCACCGACGTCACATAGTCGCGGTTGGTCTTTTTCAGCTTGCCGCGGTTGCTCACTATCAGTTCACCCTTCGGCACAAACATATTCACAATCGACACCGCCTCCTGCTCCGAGCCGCCGCCGTTGCCGCGCAGGTCGAACACCAGGCCCTTCATGCCCTGCCGCTTCATGTCGATGAACGCACGGCGCACATCCCTCGAACAGTTCTCCGTGAATCCTGACAGCATCATGTAGCCGATACTGTCTTTCTGCAAGCCATAATAAGGAATCACCGGGTTCTGAATCTGGCGGCGCGTAATCTTCATCTGCATCACCTTGCCCGTGCTCGGACGGCGGATCTTCAGCACGAAGCTCGTGCCCGCCTCGCCCCGCAAGTGCGAACTGACGTAGCTCACATCCTTGCCGACCATCGTCGTGTCGTCCACACTCAGTATCACGTCGCCCATCTTCAGGCCCGCCTCAGCCGAAGGCGTCCCCTCGTACGGCTCGTAGATGCACACATTCTTGATCTTCTGGTTATAATGGATGGTCGAGCCGATGCCCGCATAGATATTTCCTGTAAACATGCTCTTCAGCTCATGCAGCTTCTCCTCGGGGTAATACTCCGTATAGGGGTCCAGGCTCTTCAGCATGGCCTGAATGCCCGCGCCGATGGTCTCCGACGCGTCCAGCGTGTCCACATACAGCATGTCCAGGTTCTTATAAATGGTGTTAAACACCTCCAGGTTCTTCGAAACCTCAAAATGATGATCCTTCTGCGCCATCACCGGAAAGGCAGCCATGACCAGCAGGAAACACACAAAAAGTCTTCTCTTCATACGTCATTTATCGTTATTCGCCTACAAAAATACATTATTTTCACTGAAAAATGAATTTTTTCGCGAAAAAGTTTGGTAGTTTCAGAAAAACACCGTACTTTTGCAACCGCTTAACAGCAAAACCCGCTTCAGTAGCTCAGTTGGTTAGAGCACCTGACTGTTAATCAGGGGGTCGTTGGTTCAAGCCCATCCTGAAGCGCCTTAGAAAGAGTCCTGTAGGTCAACGACTTACAGGACTCTTCTTTTTTATACATTTCAAAATTGTAGCCAATTTGTAGCCAATTCTGTTTTGTTGTAGCCAATCCGTGTTTCTCCTTTGCAGAATTAACAATCCAAGATCCTGCAAAGAATAATTATTGCGAACCGTTGTCAAGTTCTAACGTTGACAAGTTGAAAATCATTAGGGTGTTTCAACTGTCAACAACCTTTTTTTGATGATTTCTTGCAAAATAATTCTTGCTACGCAGAAAGGCTGCATAGGGGTATTGTACCTTTGCACCCGAAATGACGGAACAGCGAGAACAGAGCTGAGCTTACTCAGGCTATGTCGAGTCGTGACGGAATTGAACAAAGTTAAATCTAACGGAAGTATGGGTGAGCGGTCGATACCAGCACACTGCTAACGTGCCGAGCCGCAAGGCTCCGAAGGTTCGAATCCTTCTGCTTCCGCATAAGTTGGAGGTTTGGCAGAGTTGGTCTATTGCACTAGTCTTGAAAACTAGAGGGCGGTCAACGCCCCAAGGGTTCGAATCCCTTAGCCTCCTCTGATGGAACTTTGGCAGACTTGGTGTATGCGCAGGACTGAAAATCCTGAGAACGTGGTTCGACTCCACGAGGTTCCACTAATATATTGAGGTGTTCTCCAGCGGCAACGAGAGCAGACTGTAAATCTGCCGCCATTCGGCTTCGTGGGTTCGAGTCCCTCCACCTCAACGATGGGAGCATAGTTCAGTTGGTAGAATGTCGGTCTCCAAAACCGAAGGTCGGAGGTTCGAGCCCTTCTGCTTCTGCAAAATCGCGGGATAGAGTAGTGGCTAAACTCACCAGTCTCATAAGCTGGGCCGGTCAAAAACCGGACGCAGGTTCGAATCCTGCTCCCGCAACTACATGGAGTTTGTAGCTCAGTTGGTAGAGCGCCAGGTTGTGGCTCTGGTGGTCGCAGGTTCGAAACCTGTCAAACTCCCTAATACGTGAGGATGCCCGAGTTGGTCAAGGGGGCGGTCTGCAAAACCGTCATTCATCGGTTCGAATCCGATTCCTCACTCAACAAATAAAGACTCCAGTTCCCTTATTGTGAACTGGAGTCTTTCCATTATCCATAGTTAAGAATTGCTGTCAGCCTTTTCTTAACTCGTGTGAGTATCTTGCCCATTTGTTGAAGCTCAGGTTTGCCCTCAGTCTTTTCCAACATTTTCACGACCTTCGTGATAAGTTTGAAATCCTCAGCAGTCAGTGGCAACTCCGTAATAGAGTAATTCGGATCAGCGTACCTGTAGTACTTCTGATTGTATACCTCAATGGGCGCATTATATCCGAGCTTGTCAGAACGCATTATCTGTATATCATTCTGAACTGTTCTCAAAGAGATGCCTTTGCGGATACCTTCCATATCGTACAACGCTTCAGATACTTCATCAACCAGGTCCTCTATCGTCCATCTTCTGTGCCTGTTGCGTAGGCATCTGTCTATTATCTTGTAACGCAATAATGCGTTTTTGTTTACTGGCATTTTTGTATTTATAATCTAAAGAGTCCATAATCTGTTCTATCTATTAATTGATTCATAATGAAAACTGTGCAGAAAACAATCTACATCTTTCTGCATATACCAATATTTGATACTTTGTCTTATGCTATTATTCATATCCTTTTGTTTTATTTGTTGTTTACTAATCTGGCATTTCACGGAAGCCTCCGTAGTCATCGTCATATCTGACTCTCTTTTTCTTATATATGAACTTTCCACTTGGATACTTAGTTTTAAGTTCTTCTAATTCTTCCTCCAAGCGTTCAACAAGACTGTCTTCCCCATCATCACCCGAAAGCATCCAATCTACGCGTTGTGCATAGATGTGGGCCAATCTCAAAACATAGACGGCTCTTTTCATAATATCCATCGTTTTGCGGTTGTATTTGGGGTAAAACCGAGGGGCATCAAAGTCATCTTCCCAATAGCCAAGCCATGGGTCTCTACTTAATACCTCTTGCGGAATCTCCCGACCAGACTTCAATATTCTTTGCTCTATCTCATCGGCTATGTACTCGATGAAATATTGTTTGTAATCAAATGCGCCTCCACTCATATATATTCCCTTTCCTTGTTTCTATTCTATATTTCTATTACTTTACTTGGTTCAAATCCGTTTGTCAGATGTTCATTATAGTATATATACCCCATCTGATTACAGACTATCTTTGTATTGCCTATTGTAGTGTCAATGTTGGTATGCGAATGGCCGTAAATCCATGCATCAATGCGACTGTCAGCAATATAGTTACCAAGTTCTGTAGCAAAGGCTCCGTTTAGAACGGACCCCATGTGTTGGGCTGCCACCACTGATAATGTCGGCAGATGGTGAGTAACCACAACGATATGCTTGGCGGTACTCTCCTTTACAGCCTTCTTCAGGAATTCCAGACACTTTTCATGCTCCAGATTGAAGTCGTGGGGCGTAAACCTCCGCCCGTCATACATAATCTGCCTAAAGTCATTCATCCCTCGCTGCACATGAAACATATCCTGCTCTGGTATCCTTGACCACAGCGTAGTCAGAATGAAGTCTGTATCATCTATGCACACTACCTTGTTATAATAGTAGCCCACATTCTCACGAAACATCCGCAGCCAACTATCACCACGTTCTGTCACATCGCTGTTACTGTAGAACTCGTGGTTGCCAGGCACCAGTAGCACCTGCCGGAAGTTTTCTGATGCCCAATTCCAAAATTTCTTCTGAGGGGCAATGGTGTCCCGCAGGTAGAACGTATCACCTGCGAGCACCAAAACATCGCCCTTAGCTTCAAACTCATTCGCTTTAATATATCGCGAATTGTCCCACAACTCCATATGGAGATCACTCATGTATTGTATTTTCATTGTTCAATCTTCTCTTTGTTGTTCTACTTGCTTGTTTATGATTCTCTTGACTTGCTCAAATGATATTGGAGTATAGCCGTTATTATCCACACCCACATCATACTGGGTCGGGTAGAGATACTGGAGCCTTCCTGCATCGATTCCCGTGTTGCTTTTTCGGGTGTGAACATGGCCGAATAGTTGCCACACTTCCTTGTATCCACCCTCAAAGCACAGAAATGGATAGTGGCATAGATAGATTCTCTGCTTGCCTATCTCTATGTGCATCTGCATGGCAACATGTTCAAACCTTTGGACGAATCCCTGACGGATATTCTTCAGGTCGTGGTTGCCCATTATCAGAAAGATCTTTCCGTTCAGGCGATCAAGGATCTTCGTCCATTCAGCAGCACCACCAAGACAAAAGTCTCCCAGATGGAAAACTGTGTCATCTTGTCCTATCACACTATTCCAATTAGCTATCAGGGTCTCGTTCATCTGCTCTACATCCTTGAATGGGCGATTGCAGAAGCCTATGATGTTTGTGTGATTGAAATGTGTATCTGACGTGAAATACGTATGTTCTGCGTTAAACTTGAAATTCATTTTCTTTTCTTTTTAAGTCTCCCCCTGCTACATTGCAAGGAGAGACGATTTACTACTATTCCATTATATAAGCTTGGCTCATATAGACCTGCTTTACGAGTGCGGTGCAGAACTTGTTCAGCTCCTTGTTGAGTGATTTCTGCTCGCACTTGTCGAGGGCAGCGTAGGAGCCGCCGTGCTCTTTGAGGAAGTCGTCTAACACGTCCTTAGAGAGTGCGCCCATGACACGGCCGAAGTCTTTGGGGAAGTGTACCTCGCCAATATGGCTCACCACGTTGGCCAGACGGTTCTCAGTGACGTAGGCCTCACCTTCCTCAATCAGGACCTTCAATGCATCACTGTAGGGAACGGGCTCGGCAAAGAGTTTGTTGCGTTTCTTCACGCTCTTCCGCTCTGCAAACCGCTCATTCTTGCTCTTGATAAGCACACGAGAGCCGTTCCTCAAATACATCGGAGTGACGGGACGGATGACGATACCCTCGCAGATGTTGTCTTCGATGGCGGGCAGCCCCAGCCACTCCGCAATCTTGCTCTGAAAGGCGTTCGGATACTTCAAACACTCGGCTAAAGTCCCACGGAAGAGGGTCTTGGCGTAAAAGAAGCCCTCGGCCTCGAAGAGTTCGTTCACCTCATCTACAGACAGGAATCTGGCACCATCCTCAGTAAAGAGGTAGATGTCGAAGCCGTAGAACTCGTGCTCGGGAGTGTAACAAACGCCCTTCTGAATTAGCGCGACCTTATGAGCGACTTTCACGCCATCGTGAGGATACAAACCACCGAACATTTCGCCAAACACGGAGATGTGAGTCACTTCCGGATACTTTGCCTTGGCGTCTGCGAAGAGTTTCAGCACCCTGTCCTTGTATCTGTTGAGCAGTTCAGGGTAGTCATAGAACTGTTCACCATCAGCCAGCATCGAAGTCCTCTTGGCAAACCTCACTTCCTCACCATCGCAGAGAAAGCTGGTGTTGGCACCATGCACCTTCTCCTGCACCACAAATTCCAAATCCTGTGGTATCTCAGCCACCACGTGCTCCATAAACTCACGGCTAAAGGAGTTCTCAATAGAGCTGTACTTCTTGAATTCTAACATTTTTCTTTTCTTTTTGTGCGCATCGCTGCGCGGTTAATACTGTTGTTGATTAGCGTATGCCCGTCTGCTAAGGCCGCGGAGAAGTACGGATAATGGACACACCGATAACGAAAAACCGTCGGAAAGTTTGGTAAGTTCTTTCCAACGGTTTCGCTATCTCATATACTCTGAAGTTCGGCTGCATCTATGCCGTCCAGTCAGATTTCTTTTTCGGTGATGTTCGTTGGAAAGTGTTTGTATACCAGTCACGTGCTGCAATACTCATCGAGTTTGTCGTATGAACATAGCAGAAGCCTCCAAAGCTTTCTTTGCCCTGGAGTGGTAACTGTGTTGATATGTTCATTCTTTGTTGCAGCATCACTAAATTTACATAATTTTGAAAAACGGCGGCAAAATTACACATTTTTTCACAAACCACCAAAAATATACGAAATTATTTTTCATCTTTGTTAAAACCACCTGTCAAAATCCCTATTAAACATTCCCTTGCAGATTCTTCACAAAAGGTTATTATAAATAATCATGTGCTGTGACACATGTTTATCATTGACAAGTTGAAAAACTGTTGGGCATTTCAACTATCAACCATAGCATCTTTTCACAAAATAACTGAATATAATACTATGTGTAAGCATGAAGACCTGCTCACCAATGTGACTTTTACACAAAAAAATTATAAAAGTAAGCCAAATTAAGGCAATTATTTTATATAACCTAGGTTATATGAGAGAAAAAATGTAACTTTGTAGCCAAATAGGGACCATCCAATTGTATGCGAAAGATTGATGTAAAAAAGACAATGCAGATACACTCTAAGGCAAAAGTTGACTTCTATAAGACTTACCTTGAGAGGTATGTGTCTATATTGTGCCAGTCAAAGTATATTCATCATATCAGAATATACGATGTGTTCTGCGGAATGGGCATATATGAAGACGGAGGAAAAGGTAGTCCTGTGGTTGCTTATGATACAATTAAAAATATATATGAGACCCATAAGGTTACAAACAATACTGAGATTACCTTGGTTGTTAACGACAAGTCTGAGGCGAGGATAGCAAGGGTCCAAGAGTACATAGAATCTAACAAACATTCATATTGTAAGGTTCGTCCCTATAATCTTGAGATAGGTCAGCTATTGGGGATAATTATACCAGAAATCAATATAACTCCAAATGACACTCGAAATTTGGTGTTTATTGACCCCTATGGGTATAAGGATATCAAAAAGGAATTGCTTCTTGACCTTATGGAAAATGGTCGTACTGAAGTGATTTTGTTTCTGCCCATCTGGGAATACAAGACAAGGATTCTGGCTTCTACAAGTCATCTGAAACTGAACGAGGATATTCTGAAGAAACCGCATTGGACAATCGAGGACATTGACGAGCGTACACGGTTCCTCATTACATGTATTACACGCCTATATCCTTACTACGAAGCAAAGGGTGAGATTGTGACAAAGATACCGGTTGTCATCGACTGTCAGGAGGGATGTGCAACAGGCACGTTCTATCCAGACAACGGGAGCATAGAGGTGCTTGAATCTTCTGTTCTGAATACCGCCTTCTCCACACCTGAGAAATATCCCTGGGTAGAAGATCAACGACAAGAACTGATGGATGATGGCGTAATTGCCTACAACGATAAACAGCAGTTGGTGTTCACACAGAACTACACATTCTATGCCCAGATGAAGGGGGCAACGGCACTCAGTTCCGTTGCATCGATTATTCTGCATGGCAATCGTAACGGTTGGGAATACTGGCTCACAGAAGATGGCAAACAGCTCGGGCAGGTTGAAGGTTTGAAGAAAGGAAAAGAATGATGAATAAGAACTTAGAATCATTATATAAGCCGGTACAATACTTGGGTGCAAAGACAAGAACATTAGATACTATAGTCTCTGAATGTCGCCGCCTGCATAAGAAGGAATCCTATGTTGTGGATTTATTCTCTGGTAGCAGTCTTGTATCTCAGGCTCTTTATCTTAACAAAATGCCGGTCATTTCTAATGATGTTATGAAGTTCTGTTCTGATATGTCTGCCTGTTTATTAAACGTAGAGAAGACGAATGAGTCTTTATCATTACTGAAGGAAGCAATTAAGGGCGTTTCTCGATACCAAATAGATTCTGACTTCATAGAACCATTTAAAGACTATATAGATATTGAAGAAAGATTGATAAGGGCAAAAGACTTGAATGGGCTAAAGGATTTGTATTCTCATCTTCCTGTTATTAGTAATGAGGCTATTGAACCTTCTGAACAGGTAAAGTACATAAGGGAGCATTTGGGTAAAGAGGCATTTAATAGCGTACCTCTAATTACAAATTATTATTCAGGTTCTTATTTTGGTATAAAGCAGTCTATTAGACTGGATGCATTAAGGTGTTATATAGAGCAGAATTACATTGTGAATCATGATTATTGGGTATATACGGCTTTGTTGACAGCACTATACAGTACCTTGTCCACGATTGTGCATAGTGCAGGAAAGCATTTTGCGCAACCAATTGGCATCACCGTTTTTGACAAAAACAAGATTACCAATATAAGACTTTTTGAGAACCGCAGTTATGATGTGGATGCATTGTTTATAGGGTTCTTGAAGGAAATTTTTGCTAAAACAGGAAATCTAAAGACGTTGCAACCGTGTGTATCTACTTGCAATAATGTTCAAGACGAATGCTTTGCAAATCTTTTGGAAGACAAGAATATTTCAGTTATATACGCAGATCCTCCTTATACTGCCCAGCAATATTCGAGGTTCTACCATATCCCAGAAGTGGTTAGATACTATAAGTACCCTCAGTTACAACAGCACAGAGGGCATATAACACAGGGGCTTTATCCTGACGGCAAGTTTAAGTCTGATTTCTGCTCGAAAACAAAAGCAAAAGAAGCTTTTAGAACAGTCTTTAATCTTGTGAAGAAAACCCAATGCAGTTTTGTTCTCAGTTATTCTGAGTCAAAAAAGGATGCGACTGGTAATGAAAGGATGGTCACGAGGAATGATATTTTATCAATAGCAGAAGAGTTTATACCTAATTACAAGTCAAAGCAACTAAGATTTGACTTTGATTACAAGCAATTAAACTCATCTGCCAAAGTAGTTCACGACAAGGAAGACAAAGAATTCCTTATAATATTTGAAAAGAGATGATTCAGAGATATTTAGGAAACAAGAACTCTATCGCAGACCACATCCTGCATGAGGTTGGAAGATTCTGCCAACCAGGGGATATTGTGTGCGATATCTTTTCCGGTACAATATCGATGTCTATGGCCCTGAAGAGAAGTGGTTATAGGGTTGTATCCAATGACATCAGTATTTTTTCATATCACTATGCCAATTGCTATTTGAGAAACAATACAATACCAGTTTTTGACTTGGGCCTTCTTGGTATAAATGGTGCTGACTATGAGAATATAGCTCAAGAAGTTATTGAGAAAAAAAAGGACGAGGTAGGCTTTTTGTTTTTGAGAAACCAGCGCCTATATGAACTCTACAAAAATCTTGTTATAGTCCTCATCTATCTCGAAAGAATAGAAGCAACAGATATTGCCAAGAAATTCCAGGCTCGTTATATATATAACACTTATACAGAAGAAGGAAAGAATAGCTATTTTCGCAGTTTAAGGGGTACAGAAGGTCACCGTCGCTTCTTCACACCTGCTAATGGAAAGAGAATAGATAATATTTTGAATAAAATTCGTGAATGGAATGACAATCATCTTTTAAGTGAAGTTCAATATAGTTTGCTAATCAGTATCTTATGTGAATCTATAGAAAAAATCAGTAATACCCAAGGTACATATCACGACTTTCAAAGAGAACTTTATGATGAGAGGGCTTTACATGATTTGACCTTGCGAATTCCTCCTTTTGATGATGTAGTCAGCACACAAAACGAACATATCATAGGCAGGGCACAAGATTCTCTTAATTTCATTAAGGAGGTGCCAAAGCACAAGCTACTTTATCTGGACCCCCCATATAATTTTAGACAATACACATCATACTATTTTATGCTGAATCTTATTTGTAACTACTGTACAATTAAGGATCTTAAAAAATATTTCAAGAATGTGAAGTTTGTTAGGGGGCAGAATATGGATGATGACTTTGATTCGACTTTCTGCAAGTCAGATAAGTTTATTGAGTCACTACATCAACTTATAAGTGATGCGAGGACGCAATATGTCATAATGAGTTATTATGATGGCAGAAACCACGAGAACAAAGGTACTCACAGAAAGGATAATGGCATAGCTGCTATTGTAAATTTGTTTGAGAGCGACATGTTCAAAGCAGGAAGTTTTGAACAATTGGCTTTTGAGCGTACAAACTATCAAAGTTTCCAAGGGCATACTGCGGACAAGTGTAATGAATATTTATTTATAGCTGAAAAAAGATAAGAATATGTGGACAGACAAATTTAATCAAAGTGAATTGGATGCTTGGTTAAGCAGAAGAACGAGCCGGATTCCCACGGGAGGAAGGGACCCGTATACATCTTCTATGCGTAAAGCATCACGCTTTATTTCTGCCTTGAAAGGTGATGCAGAATCTCGTGAATCACAATTGTTGACGGATTTGACTTCTGCTCAACTTTATAACAGAGAGAAGGGGGAAACGTCAGACCTGGCAAATAGTCTTTTGTATAATTGTAAATTATTAAATGTCCCTGACGATGAAGAGCTATCGATAGTTCTACTTGTACTTTTGGAAGCTTTACGCCAACAGAATCCTACTTATCAATCAATAATACGGTTTTGGTATTTTATATCAAAGAAAGTTTCTATAACAGAACTTTCAAATAATATTTCCATTTCATATTTGATAAGTTACTTATCCGTCCGAGAAAACAATTATGTGCCGTTAGAAGACATCGTAGATGATTTAGCATTTACAGATATCTCATCCATAGATTTGACGGAATTAAGTAAAATGCCATTATCAGCAAATGCAATAAGTGGTGCTAACAAATTGATTGAACAAATCAACAGCTATACTACCCGTTCAGCTAGAAAAGAAATGTTCCAAGCTTTAGATATAATGTTTTCATTTGACAAAGTTGCTACTATTGATAGGATTTGTCCACAGCAAAAATATCCTGATGCCAACAAACGTCTGAAAAACATTCTTACCTTGTATTATGGTTATTTCTCTTTTAGTAGTCTTCTCTATGATGATTCTATTTTCAATATAAAAATTAATAAAAGACAAGAACTTATGAACCAACCACTTCAACAGATATATTACGGAGCCCCAGGCACTGGCAAATCATATGCAACAAAAAAGGTAGTTGCCGAGTACCCAGAAACCATTCGTACAACTTTTCATCCCGATAGTGACTACTCTACTTTCGTAGGAGCCTACAAACCCACAACGACCAAAGAAGAACGCTATGGGCTAAACGGCACAAACACCATAGCCCTCGTTTATCCTGAAGGTGAACAGAAAGGAAAGCCTATCAAAGACGGTAAAATAGAATACAAGTTCGTGAAACAGGCATTCCTTAAGGCATATATAAAGGCTTGGAAACTGTTTAAAGAAAGCTGTGCTGACGGACAAGAATTGTCGCCGCAGTTCCTTGTTATTGAAGAAATCAACCGAGGCAACTGTGCTCAGATATTTGGCGATTTGTTCCAGTTGCTTGACAGAAAGAACGGTTTCTCTGAATATCCAATCGAGGCAGATGAAGATATTCAGAAAGCTATTCTCGAAGAGAAGCCAGAAGACGGGTTAAGTTTTGGCAAAGAGGGATTGAACCTTACGGCAGAGCAGATTATGTATATCAACAAGCAGTATGATATAGATGGACAGCCAAGCCAAAAGGTGGCAGAGAAAATTAGTCAGGGACAAGTACTCGTGCTTCCTCCCAATTTCTATATATGGGCAACGATGAACACTAGTGACCAAAGCTTGTTCCCAATAGACTCTGCCTTCAAGCGTCGTTGGGAATGGAAGTATGTGCGCATCTGCGAGGGAAAGAAGAAGGACGGTACTATACTGGACTACCGTATCAAGTTCAACGTGCCGGGCGAAGAGCCTGTGGATGAAAAATGGTGGAATTTCGTCAAAGCCATCAACAAACAGATAGAAGATGCCACCAAGAGCGAGGACAAGAAATTGGGATTCTTTTTCTGTAAGCCTGACAAGAAAGCCAATGATACAGACGAGTGCAACACAGTCATCTCTGCTGAGACCTTTGTCGGCAAGGTAGTATTCTACTTATGGCAAGACGTGTTCAAAGATTATGGTTTCAAGAGCAATATTTTCAAAAGGGAGAACGGGAAAAAGATTTCATTCCATGATTTCTACCCCGAAGATATGGTTGCCGACAAGGATACGAACCCAGAAGGCATCGATTTGGTTTTGGTGAAGGCATTTATCAAAAAAGTTCTTGACAGCAATAAGGAACAACCCCAAACGGCAGCTGAGGCATGAAGCTATTCATAGAAGGACACGAGTACAAGGATGAAGCATCGAAAGCCCTGCTCAAAAAGATTCTGAATTTTGAGCAAGGAGGGGTGTATAGTACCGACATGGTTG
>Ga0256407_10005721_pt1 | contig 19686 bp, 15 predicted proteins | sample RumenRJG_04DNA_FD_193489 | JGI IMG/M metagenome (GOLD analysis project Ga0256407, IMG submission 193489) | Bovine rumen microbial communities from Lethbridge, Alberta, Canada - RJG_04 | ecosystem: Host-associated > Mammals > Digestive system > Stomach > Rumen | place: Canada: Alberta... | reverse complement strand
ATATTTACACCTCTATACATTGTTTAATTAACAGATAAACAGACAGATACAAAGAAAATGTAGGAATGTATAGAGAAATACAAAAATCTGAATGAAAATTATTCAAATAGAAATTGAATGGATTTTGCACTATCTTTGAGGCTATGCCTTGAAGTTCGGAAACAAAAATAAATCTTGATTTATTTTGTATTTCTCTCAATTTGCACTACCTATGCAGCGCAATGATAGAGTACATCCGACTGCTACGCCCGCTGCAATGGCTGAAGAACATGTTTGTCTTTGCACCGATTTTCTTCAGCAATAACCTGTTGAAGCCAGAATTCTTCTGGCCCACATTGGTGGTGTTTGCCTCATTTTGTCTGGTTTCGAGCAGTATCTATTGCTTCAATGATCTGAGGGATGTGGAGGCGGATCGTCAACATCCGAAAAAATGTCATCGCCCAATAGCGTCTGGGAAAGTGTCTATCAAAGGTGGTTACGCGATGATGATATTCAGTATGCTTGGTGCCTTGGCACTCATACCAATGGCTCAAAGTCCCAACACACCTTATTTATTTATGGTAGTGGTGGGTTACTGGCTGATGAACCTTGCCTATTGCATCCGTCTGAAGCAGATTGCCATCTTGGATGTGTCGATTATCGCTGTTGGTTTCGTGATGCGTGTGTTGGCAGGCGGTATGACAACAGACATATGGATCTCCCACTGGCTGGTGATGATGACTTTCCTTGTGGCCCTTTTTCTAGCTTTCACCAAGCGCAACGACGATTATCGTATCTATGAACAGACGGGCACCAAACCTCGCGTCTCGATAACAGGCTATAACAAGACCTTTATTAATGAGGCCACAGCCATCATCGCCTCTGTCACACTGGTTTGCTACATCATGTACACTATGTCACCTGAGGTTATCCAGCGTATGGGCACCCGTTATGTCTATCTCACCAGTGCTTGGGCACTACTTGGTTTATTGCGCTATCTGCAGAACATGATCGTCTATGGCCTCAGCGGTTCCCCCACGAAAAGCCTCGTGAAAGACCATTTCATCCAATTCTGCATCCTTGGCTGGATAGCCTCATTCTTTGTGATTATCTATTTGATGCATTGATATTTAGCTGATTTTCAATGCTATTTAGTCAAGAAATGGCCATTTTTGAGAAAGAAGTAGCTAAATACTTGCATATTTCATTTCTTATTTGTAAATTTGCGGCGGAATATACATAAAAAGTTAGAATATGGTTAGGTTAGTTAGTTTAAGAAGAAATCTTGGAAAAATCTGTTTGGGACTTATCCTTGCTGTTTCTATGGCAGGATGCGTAGATAAATCTAAGTACCAGATGTCTGTTGACCCCGGAGATAGTATGCCAGGGGAAGTTCCTAATTCTTTCGATTTTTCAACCGTCCAGAACGTAAACCTTAATGTAGATTATTCTGCATTTAAGACTTACGGACCTGTTTTCTTTGGTGTTTATACCGAGAATCCTTTTATTGAAGTTGAGGATGCTCCAGATGATCAGTGGAACGAGGATGTCAAGCCGATCTATGAAGACTATACAGGTGAAAACGGTAAATTCAATGCCGTTGTAGAATTGCCAGCCTATGCGCAGCATCTGTATATTGCAACAGGCAATTTCTTCACTGGTATGATGCTGTTAGAGGCTGATGTGAAGAATGGTGTTGCTTCTGTTGTTGCAGAAAATCAGCAGGTGGTTGCTGCCCGTGGAGGCACACGTGCAGAAGGTCCTGGTGTCTCAACAGATGATCTGTCAGCGCTTAATCTGACAAATACTGTTGATGATAACGGTAATCTTACAGACGAGAAATTGTATAATGATTGGAAGAACTGGTTGGGTACATGGAACTCTGCTTCTGGTCGTCCTGACTATCTGCTTAACAAGGCAACAGCAGACTCTAAATTAGTAATCAGCGATGAAGAAATGGAGGGCTTGTATGCTGCTGTTGGCACCGCCTTTGTATCTGGAAGTGCCATGAATGAAGAGTATTGCTCTTATCCAGATTTGCTTCTGGAGAAAGATTCAGAGGTAACATTTACCCTTCTTGGCGGTAGTACATGTTGGAATTCCTCTTTAGGTTATTACTACTATACTGATGATAAAAAGCCAAATGATCCTAAGGATATCAATATCATCATGCTATTCCCTAATACTCAGGATGGACAATGGGCCAATGCGGTAAAGAGAAATTTGCAGACATATAATGGAAATATTGGAACTCTTCGTGGTGATGTCGTTCGACTGATGTATTATCCCAATATCGCCAATAATGATAAGACTGGTGCCACAACAGTTTTCCCAAAAGGCACAAGAATTGGTTTTGTGTTGAAGACTCAGGCTTGGTCTATGCAGGGAAATGATTATGCCATTTATGCAAAGGGGTTAACGGGAGCATCAAATTATGGTAGAAAGAAGTATAATTGTTGGTGTACTACGACAGATGGTCTCTCATATGGCAAGAAATTAAAGGGTGATCAAGGTAAATATCCTAACCTGGAAGGCCAAAGCCGCGGTGCGAAGTTCAGTTATAAGGCTGAAAATGGTGATACCTATACTTTAATCTCATTTGAAGATGCAATGGATGATATGGACTTCGATGATCTGATCTTTGCTCTTAAGCCTGTAGGTGTATTTGCGCCTGTGCCTGAAATCGCAAATCAAAAGTCATCTACGAATGGAGTCTATGCCTTTGAGGATATGTGGCCTAACAAGGGAGACTATGATCTCAACGACGCAGTGGTAAATGTTAAGCATGAGAAAGAATTTAAGATGATTAATAACACGTGTAAGATCATTAAGGAAACTTTCTATCTGACCACCTATCAGAATTATGTGGAGTTGACCAGTGGTCTGGCTTTAACGCTCAATACGAAAGTCACGCCTAAGGTAGCCATGAAGAAGATTGCACCAGAATCAACAGTTACAGAAGTGGCTTCCTTTGAAACTGAGGGTAATATCTACTATCTGACAGAAGACTTTACTGGTGAACTTGGAACGACCTATATTCTCGAGCTTACTTACACTAATCCATTAAGTTCATCAGCAGACTTGGCTTCAATCCAGCCCTTCATCTATCGTACAGAGGGTAATCAGAACTGGGAGGTTCACATTCCGATGGAAGCACCTACCGCTAACATGAATACCAGTTACTTCGGTAAGGGAGATGACCGCTCTAATCCTTCCAATGGATTGTATTTTGTACGTCAAGGCAATTATCCATTTGGTTTCTACCTAAAGGGAGCTGACATCAGTGCGTTCGAAGAGACCATTTTGAAGCGGGAGAATGAAAGTATTTCTATAGACCAGTTCTTCCCAGGTTTCTTAGATTGGTCAATTTCTGGTGGAACGACGAATCAGGATTGGTATCTCAGACCTAATAAGTAAGTAGTGATAAATAAATATTTAAGCGCAACTTCTGATGAGGTTGCGCTTAATTAAAACATATATAGAAATGAATCTCTTTTCATATAAATTTCGACTCAGAGCAAAATCTTTTTTGCATCCTATCAGGTCTTTAAAGGCTTTGTATTTCATCCATTGTGTTGAAAATACAGACAAATGGTATGATCTGATTGATACGAATCCAAGGAAAGCTATAGAAATGAAATGGAATCGGTTCTATAGAAAACGCTTTCCATGGAAAAATCCTAAGACACTGAATGAGAAGGTTACGTGGATGGAGGTGATGACTGATACGTCAAAGTGGACGAAATTTACAGATAAGTATGAAGTGCGCAAACATATTGAAGAACTTGGCTTGAAGGAGATTCTTACCGAATGTTATGGCGTATGGGACAAGGTTGAGGACATCGATTTTGACAAGTTACCTGATAAGTTCGTCCTTAAATGTACACATGATTGTGGTAGTACAGTTATTGTACGTGACAAGAGTAAAGTGGACAAAAAGAAGATTCTTGATTTCCTTGACAAGCGTGTTTCTGTTAGGTATGGCTATGCCTCTTGTGAGCCTCATTATACATTGATTAAGCCTCGTTTAATGGCAGAGAGTTTGATTGAATTGGATAATACGGAGTGCTTCTCTTCTGAAACGACAGTTGACCATAAAATCAGATGTATTGATGGAAAGGCTCAATATGATATGGTGTGTTATGATCGTAATCTTGAAAGTGGCAGTGGAGGTAGAAAGACGGTTTATGACCTATATGATATTCATACTTGGACACCTTTGCGACAGTATTTGGCTGACCCTGGTGTAGAATACAAAGATGTGCCTTGCCCCAAAAATCTGGAGAAGATGATTGAGATTGCAGAGATGATTGCCCAGGGATTCCCTCAGGTACGAGTAGACCTTTATAATGTGAAAGGAAAGATTTATTTCGGTGAAATGACCTTCTATGCCTTTTCTGGCATGAACAATCATTTCACCATGGAATTCCAAAGGATGATAGGAGACAGGATAAAGCTTCCAGAAGTGAAGTAGTTTATACCCATCCTTTTTTAGCGATTATACTACAGATGGATAGCATTATCTTGATGGGCAGATGGCCAAACATGAGGAATGCAAGATTCAGGAATTTGTACCGTTTAAACTTCAAAATTTCTAAGGAAGACGCTGGATGCAACATAACTTGGTGTAATCGGTCATTTGCAATGGGAGGTGTAATCTGGTGACGGTGTTTTAAGAATGCAAGTATTATATTTAATTTAAGCTTCATGACTTTTGCACAATGGACGTCATAGTAATCCGTCTTAATTAGTTTCTTGGTATTACAAGTAACATATTCAATAATATTGAAACCGATTTCCATTTCTTTTGCAGGAATAATCTGACGTGATTGTCTGGAGGTGAGAGAATTCTCTCGTATTAAGTAATTATAAGTAATGTCGGAGAGAAATACTACACGGAGAGCTAAAGGATAAAAATCAGTGAAGAACACAAGATCTTCAGTTTTTCTGAAGTGAAAACACAAATGGTTGTCACGAATGAATTGTGAAAGGAACAGAATGTTCCAAGAAGCAATGTTGACATGCATCTTAACGTCTTTACAAATGTAGTGCTGGAATTCTCCTGATTTTAGGAATTTCATATTAGGTAACTGTCCACCAGTTTTGCAATTATTACCAGATGTATCAACATACCGAAAAGAACCGTATGTGACTTGACTCTGTGCTTCTTCTGCCGCTGTATATAATAATTCAATGGCATTAGGTTCTATATAATCATCAGAATCCAGAAAGTATATGTACTTGCCGCTAGCGTGTTCAATAATAGTGTTACGACATTCTGATACACCCTTGTTTTCTGAGTGATGTATAATGTTGATTTGATTGCCACGTGGATGTGAACGCTGTAATTGCTCTATAAGGTATACAGATTTATCGGTACCACAATCGTCTACAGCTATAATTTCAAGGTTTTCATAGGTTTGACATAGCACACTTTCCATGCATATTGTCACATACTCCTTTACTTGATAGATTGGTATGCCAATGGTAATCTTGTCATTCATAATTATTGAACTCTTTTTTACTTTTGTTGGGATTTGTACTATAGATTATTAATAGCATTGAAAAAATTCTTTATGTAATTCTCTTTGCTGAAAAGATTTGCACGTTTAAGGGCTACTGATGCCATTTGGTGGCGCTTTTCGGGATGTTCATAAAGGTCCAAGATAGCAGTGGCTAGATTATTTACGAAATTTTCATCTGTTTCAAGAAGGATGGCATTCTTTTCAGTGACTTCTTCTGGTATACCCCCACGGCGAGTTGTGATTATAGGTAACCCCATTGCTTGGGCTTCAAGTACTGTATTGGGACATGGATCATCCCATAAGGAAGGAATGACTGCAATATCGGATATTTTTAGGTATTGAGGCAATTGAGAGTTGGGAATGAATCCTGTGAATACAATTCGGTCTTGGATGTCTTTTGACTTTTGTTTAAGCCCTCTAACAAAATTGTCTTCATTAGCAACGTTACCAAAGAATGGACTGCCGATAATCACCAGTTTGATATTGGGAATTTCTTGAAGTATAAGCATGGCATCAATCAACTCAGAAACACCTTTGTCCTTGTTAAGGCGACCGCTGAAAAACATTACAAAATCATCCTCGGATAGGCCCATATCTGTTCGTTTTTTCTGATGTTCAATCTTTGAAGAGAACACATTGATGTTAATACCATTATAAAGAGTCTGTATCTTCTTGTCACGCCGGATAGTTGCAACTTTCTCTCTAACATAGTTTGAACAAGTCAGAATTAAACTGAGATTATTGAATATTAGTTCATTGTGTTTTGTTGTGGAGTTAAGGAGGTCGTTGCCTAAGCGCAATACAATGTTTTTATAGCCTCGCTGTGATAGCTTATAGACGTACCCAGGACAATTGTCTAGATAAAAACAATCATAGTCCTGATTCTTTAGATGGGCATAAATCTTTTCAAAGTAATACTCTATGAAATAGTTATAGTATTCGCCCGAATGGAGATATCCATATAGTTTCCTGGCAATTCTGGCCTTGAAACTACTGACGTCAATATAGATATAATGATTCACTGCGGAAGAAACGGCAGGATGCATGGAGGCTTCCTTGTTCCACGGACTGTATACAGTGATGTCGTGGAGTTTCATCCTATCATTATACTCTAGAAGAAAATCGATTTTGTTTTCTACGGCTCCTCCTTGTACGGCGGGAATGGGCAACATACCACAAGTCAAAATTGCTATCTTCATATTTACATGAGTTAAAAAGAAACAACTATCGTGTACAAAGGTACATAAACTTTCTCTAATGGCAAAAGATTCTGATTAAAAATTTGTTCTCCTTCTTTTATGTTAGAAAAAAAAACAAAATAATATTTAATTTTGTTCAATTTCTATTTGTAATTTTGGCCATCTTAAATGTTATTATTAATTTTGAAAAAATAATTATTGCAGTAAATATGAGACGCTTTATTCACAATTTATTTTGGAGATTTGCAAATAATACATATAAATATTGGCCAGATTCTTTATGGCTTAAAATGATATATCGAAACAAATTTCATAGGAATCTGAATTTGTCAAATCCACAATCATTTAACGAAAAACTTAATTGGTTGAAATTATATAATAGAAATCCATTATATTCAACATTAGTAGATAAGTTTGCTGTAAAAAAGTATGTAGCCGATCTTATTGGAGAAGAATATGTAATTCCATGTTATGGAGTATGGGATAGTTTTGATGAGATAGACTTTAACAATTTGCCTGATAAATTTATCTTAAAGTGTACACACGATTCTGGTGGTATATGTATTTGTAGAAATAAAGAATCATTTGATTATTCTGAGGCAAAGGATATAATCTCAAAATCGCTAAAGCATAATTTCTTCTGGTGGACAAGGGAATGGGTATATAAAAACGTAAAACCACGAGTTTTAGCTGAGAAATTGATGAATGATCATACTGGTGAAAATCTCAGGGATTATAAATTTTGGTGTTTCAATGGAAAACCAATATATATGTATTGTTCCGTAAAATCTGGGGATGTTTATGAGAGTTTCTACGATATGGATTATATGCCAGTTAATATTAATCATAATTTTCCAAGGTCAGATTTCGAAATTCCCAAGCCCGAGTGTTTTGAAGAAATGAAATCTTTAGCTTTAAAATTGTCAGAGAATATACCATTCGTAAGAGTTGATTTCTATCAAGTTGATAGAAAGGTGTATTTTGGCGAATTTACGTTCTATGATTGGGGAGGAATGCGTCCATTTGAGTCTTATCAACAGGACTTGGACCTAGGAAAACTTATACAATTGCCTCCCAGGTTATGATTAGACCTTTTGTAAGTGATCATTTTACTTTGGCTATTTCATTTTACTCATACCTAATTTCCACAAGATACGGTCTTTCCACTGATAGTATTTGGTCATCAGGGAACGTTTGCGACAGTACCAGCGAAGGCGGATATTGACAAAATGCTTGGGGTAATCGATGATGGCGTTGGGTATTACAAGGAAATGACTAAAGTCGGTGACACGGTCTTTCATAAATCCTCTATGTTGGAAATGGGCATAGAGTGACTCCTTCTTTTCCAATTGCCCATGATTAAAGCGTAGCACGTAAAGTTTGTTTTCCACATGCTCGAATATAACTCTCTTCCAGCCACGAGTGAGGCTATTGATATGATAGGAATGTTTAGGAAAAGAAGCATTGTCAAACGGCCATTCCTGCCAGCAGTCATCAGGTCGACAATCACGCCATTTGTCGCTGCACCCTTTGTAGCCATATTCATCGAAGTATGTTATTTTGCTTGTTGTAAAAGCGTCTTTGAAATTTTGATAACCAGGCACTTGTTTCATAAAATAGGTAATGCCATCTTCATCATTACGTATAAGCGTCAAGTGGCCCCAACCCAACAAGAACTTGTGTTGTAGGACATCGTCGGTGATAAAAGTACGTAGATCCCCATATACTAGATCCAGGTCACCAAATCCCCAGAAATCATAATTTTTAATGTATTCTTGAAGGATAAAACCGTATGCCTGTTTATATTCGCATAGTTTGTATGGGCGGTCAAGAGTAATTGTGAAATCAAATGATTTCTGGACTATTTTCTGGAAATCGCAGAATTGCATTTTATGCACAATAATGTTATTTGCAGGCTCTACATCAGCATCAGTGAAAAACATAAAATCTACCGTAGGATTGTATAGAGCAGATGCTCGCCACATCCTATATTGTATGGGTAGTTTTCCGAAGTAGGGGAATATGATAACAATGGTCTTCATGCTTTTGTGTTTATTGTTATAGATTGTAGAATCTTGTAGATACTGGGTTTACGTGCCACAAAATATTTCATGCCTGTTGTAAACTGGAACAACAAAACAAAAAAAGCACATACGAGTGGAATGTATGTTAAAATACTACACACGATAAGTGACCCAAATGAATCGACATAAATGTCGATAACCATATGCTTAAGCCACAACGCTAGAACAGCAAATATTGTAAAAAGAACGTAATAGGCTGTCATGCCTCGCCAGTAGTTCCACACACTTTTATGAAATCCTTGAGAAAAAAGATAATAAGGCTTCCAGAAGAAACTGATTATAGAAAAACTTACAATCTTTCCGAGTAGAATGCCAATGATACCATAAGTAGGTGCGAGTAATAATGTGACAGAAAGATTGATTATTAATTCAGCCCATGCTGCCCAAACGTCAGAGTATAATCCTGAAGCTCCAATAAAAATATAGACTGCAGCAGGTTGCAATCTGATAAAGAGATTGAATATCAGTAAATAAGCGATTACTTCTTCCATTTGATACTGTTTCCCTAACCAACAGCCAATAAACGGTTGGAGAAACATGAGAAGAGAAAAGATAATGATTCCCAAAATAAAGAATCTGGCTGCGGTCATCTCCCAATAAACCTTCATAATGTTTTTCTCGTTTCCCTCGGCTAATAGATTACCAACGCCAGCACTTAACCCATCGGATAATATATTTACCAAATATAGGAACTTGTTGATAATGATGGTATAGTTGCCATAGAATGCAACCGTTACAACGGAAACAAAGCCACCAACCAGTATTTCGTCGCTTTTATAGAGGATAAAATCTTTAATCTTTTGAACAAATACCTGTCTCGTCTTTCTAAGGACTTCTGGATAATTCTTCAGATTTTCATGTCCTTTCTTTAGGTTTATGTTAAGCCACGGGTAAAGTTGCTTAATACGATAATTGAAAACAATGATGCCAATGATTGTAAATATCAAACCCACAACAACCCAGAGATACAGATTACGATAAAAATATGCCAATAAAATTTGGGTGAGGCTTTGTACAATACCTATGGTTTGGAAATAGGCATTTACCATATATTGCTTTTGGTTTGCACTGACTAATAACTGTTTATAATTGAATATGTAGCCAGACATGGATGTTGCCAGGAAAGAATAGAAGGCAAAATAAACTAAAGGCAGACCAGTAGATAGATGGTTAAACCACCAGGGGAAGAATAGACTAACGATAACACCAATGCCTCCAATGATGAAACCGATACATCGATAAAGGTATGCCAACATCGACATCACCTCGTTGATTTTCTCGTGGTTATCTTCTTGTAATGGCTTGTAGAGGAAATAGACAATACTAGTACCAATACCCAATTCTGCAACGCTCAGGAAACTCATGATATTCATGAGCATACCAGTTAGTCCGATAAACTCTGCTCCGAGGCAATCCAGAAATACCTTACGGGAAAAGAAAGCGAGAAACAAAGAGAGAATGTAGAATAACATTCCCACTTTGATGTTCATGACACTTCTATGTACCCGTTCGCTCATGTGGTATGTTCGGTATGGATGAAGTCTGTGTTTTTATGATCCATGTGAAGGATATTCTTTAGCATTCGCAATACCAGTCCTGGGATTGCCAAGACTTTTGCGAAGGAACTGACTCGCAACGGCGCCGGAATTGCAATAAACAATGATAATGCCAGAATGCCAAAGAGAATCCACCATTTCTCACACCATGAGGGAAATAAAATGGTCATGATGACAGATATACCACCTAATAATACAATTAAGATTGAACGCGGTATCAGAGCCTGTTGGATGGTCTTGTCGATGAAGTTTACTTTTCCATGAAGAATGGCTTTCGGAATCTTTGGCAGATTACTTAAGAGACTCTGCACCTGAGCTGTCATCCAGCGCATACGTTGCTTCTGGAAGTTGTCCTGGTTGCTGACCTTTTCATCGAAGACATGAATATCTGGTGCATATTTGATAAAGACTTCTTGGTGGAGTAGGAGGGCTTCCATCTCACGGTCCTCACCAGCGGTAGAGAGTTGGAAAACATTTTTCTTAAATAGTTCATAGCTAAAGCACATGCCAGAACCGATCAATGCAGAAGATAAGCCCAGACGATTGTGGGCTTTACGGAATAAAGTGTTGTTAATCTCTTCGCTGGCACCATCCAAAACCGCTACATCATTATTGGCATTCTTGGCACAACGGTGACATTGGATGGCATCATAAATGGAACATAGGACATTCAGCTGGTCCAAAAAGTCTGGCCGTACCACATTGTCTGCATCCAAAATCACCACATTGTCAAATTCACCCCCCACCTCGTTAATGGCATATTGCATAGCTTTGGCCTTAGAGCTTTTTTCAAAGGCTGGGGTCAATAGCGTAATAGGTAATTTACTCAATTTCTCATTGGTCTCAGGTTGCATGTGGTCAGAAATAACGGCTACCGTATAATGGGTTGCAGGATATTTCTGAAGGAGGAACTGTTCAACCGCATTGATGATTACCCTATCTTCTTTGTAGGCTGGATACAGTATCAGGAAACGTCCCATCCGATGGTATAAAGCTTGCGCATGAATCGCCACACGATCCTCTTTCTCATAGAACAGGGAGATGACGGCAAAGAATGCCACATAAAAAACTGAGAATGAGATAATTATCCATAGGGTAATCTCTATTATATGTAAAATCGTCCAAATCATGATTTTCTATGAATTTTAATACTAAACATTTTCCATAAGCTGACAAATGGTGAACGCAGGAACGTCTTATCCCACATCTCATCTACCAGATAGTCAGGTGTAGCCAAAGCAAAGATGAACAAAGCAAGAGAACCTAAGATCCACCATTTGATGGCCATTGTCAGATATATGAAAGGTAACACAAGGCTCATGATCATGATAATGCCAATCATATTGGTTCTTGGCACCAGCATCCATTGAATCAGTTTATCCGCTAAGTTGTATTGCTTCCTGAAAATGGCTCCTGGTAAGAATCTGATATTCCGGAATAGGTTGGCGAACTGTTGGGTAGCCCAACGGCCTCGTTGCTCATTCAGTGTTGAGGTTGTTCGTTTCTTCTCGCCATAGACATAGATGTCATCAAAGTAATCGACAAAGATGTCCTGGCGCATTAACAATGCCTCCAACTCTTTGTCTTCGCCAGATGTCTTGGTACGCATAACATTGATCTTGAACCAGTTGAAATCAAAGACAGTACCAGAACCAGCTAATGCTGCAGACAGACCACAGCAGATATGGCCTCGGCGGAAAATAGCGTTGTTGATTTCCTCAAAAATGGCATCCATGCGAGCAGCTGCCGTATCCCTATTCTTGGAAATACGGTGTGTCTGTATAGCTTTGGTTGCTGCAATCTCATAAGCGTTGTTAACTTGGTCTAAGAAGTCTTGATCAATGATGTTGTCTCCATCCAAGATGACGACAGCATCATAGATTTTGAATTCCGGGAGATTCAAAATGGCATATTGTAATGACTTTGCTTTGGTACTTTCTTCAAAGTCAGGAGTCAGAAGTGTAATAGGATATTGGGCCAAACGCATGTTGGTTAGTTCATCCTGATGGTCAGAGATAACAGTTACGTCAAACATACGTTGTGGATAGGCCTGACTTAAAACAGACAGAACCGTCTGCTCGATGACATTGTCCTGCTTGTATGCGGGAATCAATATCACAAAGCGATTCATCTTTTTAGCTTTGGGTATGTCTGGTTTGCTGTGGAATAGAGCTGCCACCGCAAAGACTCCCATGTAAAGGACAGTGCCTGCTATGATGACGAACAGCATCCAATCAAATATAAATAATATCAGCCAAAAATCCATAATCCTAATTCATTAAAATACATTAAAGGTTCTTAAGACTCGCTAGCGCTCATATAAGCGACAAAGTCGAGCGGAGAATTGATCATTATAGAAATCACGTAAACCATTTGTGGTTGCTTTAAGAAGCTCCCATTTGCCTGACAGGGTATATTTAAGGATGTCTCGTAAGCCAACAACTCCTAACAAGTAGGTATAAGATAAGTATTTAGTGATTCCATACCAATTTCGTTTGACCAGAAGAAGGCGATTGCGAACGATGTAATAGGTGCGTAACGGACTATTCTGCCCAGTAGCCTGACTCTCTTTATGATAGATGGTGCAGAGCGGTTCATACCAGATCTGATAACCTGACCGTGTAAACATCATCGACCAGTCTAATTCTTCATAATAGAGAAAGAAACATTCAGGCATCAACCCCACTTTATCTATCGCTTCTCGTTTAATCAGCATGGCTGCGCCATGGGCATAGGGTGTAGGGTGGGGGACATCGTATTGCCCATGATCTTCTTCACCAAAGCCAATAGCTTGATTCCTGACAGTGATCTTTGAGAGCGGCGTGTAGCCTGTAAATTGTATCGGATGACTGCCCCAGGCAAATCTAATCTTAGGGCAGACAATAGCGATGTCTGGCGAAGACTCTAATCTGTCAATCAATGATTGGACATTGAACTCTTTGAAAATGGTGTCATTATTAATAAAGAAGAGATATTTACCTTGTGCAGCTTTAATGCCGAGATTATTTCCACCCGCAAAGCCGAGGTTCTTATCGCTTTTGATGACTTTTACTTGAGGAAATCTGTTTGCGATGACATCTGCTTCATCATTTTTAGAAGCATTATCTACCACAATCACCTCCAAATCATCATTGAAGGGGATTGTCTCAATCAATGTGCAGGTATCTGTTAACCCATTGTAATTGATTGTGATGATGGATAATCTACACTCTTGATGCAAGTTTCTTCTCTAATTTTAATCGCTTTTTCTCTTCTTGTATCGCTAATTGCTTTTTTTCGTATTCATTCCAAGCTGGTTCTAAATAGGGCAAAATGTAAACAATGGAAAGTCCGCCATAAAATGTTAAGCAATTTGGAAATTGCATGAGAACCTGATTGGCATAACCTCCTAATTGTATCGCGACAAATGCACTACAAAGCCCTCCTCCAATACCTATTAACGTTGGATTTTTTAATCTGAACATAACGACATAACACGCTCCACCTAACATCATTAACATTGTTAAAATAAATGTCGTTATGCCAATTTTTCCTGTTCTTAGCCAGATAAAAACATATTCGGAATCTGTTGGAATTGACGCCATTAAATTGTATTTGTTATTTGCAGGTACATTGTTAGACATCATTCCTATTCCTATTCCCCATGGCGCATCTTTCATATATTTCCTCATCGTTTCTTGGTTGATATCTCTTGTCTTGGATGAGGCATCACTTTTGTCAAATGCAGAGCGCATACGGCGTATTTGCTGATTGCCGTGCCCAATTTTAGTGAATGCTAAAATAAAAAGAAGCACACTTCCTATCAGCAATGCAGGAATGGCAATTTTAAAGGACTTTGAAAGTACAATATAAACTGCAAATCCTCCTATCATACAGAAGATTGCTGTTCGCGTTCCAGAAGCAAACATACTTTTAGTCACCAAAAGTGCAACGATAATGAAATACCATTTGTATTTTTTAATTTTTGTTGTAATTCCAAAGATTAGAAATGCAATTGCAGCTGCAGCAGCATTACATCCGTAATTCGCTGCATCACTAAAGGTAGAAAAATAGCGAATCAGTGTTCCTCCTTGAATAATATGTGTGGCTCTACCTCTGCCATATAAGAAACTAGATTCTGCGGGTGTTAAACCTAGATTTTGCTGCTTCCATGTCCATATTGCAGAAAACAAAGAAAGAAATGCCCATAGTTTTAGATATTTCATAAGAATATCTGGTGATGAGATATAAATAGAGAATACCAGAAAAATATACAGTAACTGAAAAGCAAGCAAACGAGCACCTGTGTACCATGCAGCAATATTTATTCCTAATCCACATGTGTCGTTCAAGATCTCCAAAGTACAAAAAGTACACCATACTATAAGTGCTAAAAGCATAATGTTGACACATCTTTCGAAATGAGGTGTTTGACGAGCGTCAATAATTGCGATACTTAATAATAGAATCTGTAACATCTCATTTGGAAGAGATATAGGTATAGAGATTGGAAAACCTTTCATTTGAATAAAATAGTTGATGACTATTAATACCCAAAATGCAAACATTCTATATTTGAATGTACAGTATCCGAATAGTACAATAAGGGGAAGGATGCAAATAATTGAAAATGCGGTGAAACCAGCCGTCACAAGTTGATACATTGCCAAGAAAAACAAGAGAAAGAGTAATAATACTCTTCCTCCGTTTTCCCGGGAATATGCTACGACATGATTCGTCATTTATTTGGCATGGTTATTCTCCACAGCTGTCAGACCCATCTGTGACATACGATATACAAAGTTGTTGAACTTCGTGTATGGCGGCAACTGACCAACGAACTCCTCTACTGCATAGCGCTGACATTCTGTCAGGTACATGAAGAGAGAATTTTTGTTTTCCAACTGAGCCTCCAACTCTTTCAGCGCTTTCTGATCCACATCCTTCCAGGTACGGTTGGAACGAGTCACCATCAGATTGATGGTTCCCATGTTTAAGAGGGCTGGTGGAATGGAATGGTCATCCAAGTTTGGATATTCCACAATGGCAATCTCATTGGGCAGCAAGTCTGGACAGATGTCCTTGATGTCTTTTGCCATGATGAAACGACAATCTTCTGCTAAGAAATCTTCATCGTAGGTCAGGCGACGAACCTGAAGGCCAATGGAAATCCAATAGTTTTCCAATTCCTGGGCAATGTAACTCTTACCGTTTGCGGCATCTGTAGAAAGCAGGTTGAGTACATTCTGCTGACCATCCTTGAAGTTGGGAAGCAGTGCCTTACTGAGTTGGCGCATCGCCATATCAGCAATGGTCTTGTTAAAACGGCGGTAACGCAGTGTGCTTTCTTTCGGAAAACATCCCATCACTGGAATCTTGGTAATACGTTCTGAACGCATACGGTCGCGAAGCGTACGATCCAGTAATTCTACAATAAAGAAGTACATGGCCGTTAAAACAAATGTCAATAGGAATGCACCCAAAAGGATCATGATACGGTTTGTGGGTTGCGCATTCATCGGAAACATCGGCGGATTGAGCACTCGAAGCGTAGCTGTTGTCATCTGGAGGTTCTTCTGGCGAAGACGGGCAGCATTCAAACCCTTCAACATTTCCATGTAATTACCCTCAATGAAACTGATATGTCGGTCCTTACGAGTAATGGTCGCACCTATTGGGGCGTAATAGAGGATCTGGCGATCCAAGTCATCACGCATCTTATCTTGGGCCTTTACCTCAGCTTTAGTTTGCTCAAGCAATAAGACCTGTTCCAGCCACCTGCCAATCATATCGTTGGCCTTCACCCCCGTCTCAGTGCTATAGGTGCCCGCTTCAATGTCTTTAACCAATCCTCTTACATTGTTGGTCGCATTTTGGAGCATACGCTCCGCTTTAGCTAATTCTTGTTGAGATTCAATACCGCTACCACCTTCACTACTCATTAATTTCAGGTTGGATATACGGGATTGGATGCGTGAGATATCTGTTACCTGATTGGTAAATTCTTTGTTGGCTCTGATAATCTTTGCCCGATCGCCTAACTGACGCTCCAAATAATCCATTAATGCGCGCGTAGTTGCTTCATGTAGATATCGGTCATTTCGAGCATTTTGTTGTTGAGCATCTAAAACGGTCAATTGTTTTGTTTGCTCACTATAATTGATGACACGTTTTTCCACATTATAGCGAATCAAATCATCTTCAGCATTGGTCAGAATGCGATAAAGACGAGCCACCTCACGCTCAAAGAATTTAATGACATTATTGGTTTCGCCATAACGCAACTGAGCATATTGGCGGGCAAAAACCTCATTCAAAATGTCTAATGTGTTATAAGCAATACCTGCGTCATTAGCCGTATAACCTATGTCGATAATATCACTCCTTTCAAGTTGTAACACTTTCAACTTAGCCGTAATATTGTTGATACCAAAATAGGGGTGATAATTCAGTAATCCAAAGACATAGTTGTCTGCAGAAGGCTTTTCGTATGCTTTTAAGTTTGCATAAGTTGCATTCTCACTATTATGGTTAATCAATGCCTTGACTTCGGTTGGAACACTACTGTTTATTTGACGGAAATGTTCTGCAGAAATATAGTTGTTGTCCTTGTTAGGATTGCCATACATCATACAACGGGCAAACAGACGAAGTGAAACTTCATGAATGGTTGCATCCGTCGTAATCAATAATATCAGGTTGGTCATGTTAGTCTGGGAGTTTCCGCCTGCTGCCCCTGTCGTACCTTCTAAATTATAACCGGTAATCATACCTGTATAGATTGTGGTATTGGTATCATAGACACGCTCCATATTGCGAGTCGAGAACCATGCCACAATCAGGGCGATGAGTGGTAAAATAATCAAATACCACCGTATTTTATATAAAAACCTGACAATATATCTGAATAAATCCATATTTTACAATTTTAGGTTATCTGTTTCGTTTCAAAGCTTTAGCTGCTGCTTTTTCTGCTTTCCGCTCCGCTTTTTCTAAAGCCTTTTCTCTTTTCTCAGTTTCTTCTATTGATTTTTGGACACGCTTTTTGACGGCTTTTTGCTCTTTGGCGATTTCTTTATCTGTTTTCTTTAATACTGTGTCAAGCGTGACCTCTGTTGTCGAATTGGTAATGATTGGTGTGTGAGTTAAAATCTCCAATGTTAAGATGTCTGTTGTAATCGTTGTTTGTAATTCCTGATATCTAGATACTTGGGCACTTTCATGTTGTTTTGTCCAAGCATAATCTTCAATGCTCATGTTTCCGTTCTCGAAATCCTCACGATTTAACGCACCAGCGCCCTGATAGGCCGCCGCAGTTTCTCCCAAGGTTTTTAATGTAACAAGATTGTTTGTAATCTTTACAAATAAACTGGCTATCTGCAATTTGAGCTGATCATAGGCGACATCTTTTGCGATAGTAGCTTGATCCACTTCAATCCTCTTACGCTTGACCGCAGCTTTTAAATCGAGAATATCCTCTAAAGGAACAGCCAGATTTACGCCCAAATTCCAATAACTTTGTTCATTGCCTTGGAACTGATAGACCATAGGACCGTAAGAAGATGAGTTGTTGCCCCACATGTCGGTCTTACCATAACTATAGCTCGCATGACCTGTCACATAGGAGAAAATGTGCCTCTTTTGTTTAGCGACCTCTGCTTCAGCCAATAGACGCGCCTTCTCCAAAGATATGATCTGGGGGCTTGATTTGGCGTTTTCAAATAAAACGGCCAAGGGCGGCAAGTGGAATTCTGAGAAATTGATATCTTTTTCATTGCTGGAGTCGAAGAATCCCGCAGCAATACCACTCTCGTCGAATTGGGCGAAAGCAGTAGCGCTTATTCCTGCGGCTACAATCATCAGCAAAAGTCGTCTAAACCTATTCATGATGTTGACTTCTTGGAATATCTTGTTAAACGTTCTCTTTCTGGATAAAAGCGGTGAGCGTGCGGAAGATGATCTTCATATCCAATGCGAAGTTATAGGTCTGTCCGTAGGTAATATCGAGCTGCTTTCGCTCTTCTGCAGACATCATACCTCCCTTGCCTCGCTCCTCTACCTGCCAAAGACCTGTCAGACCTGCAGGTGCCATAAAGCGGTCGATGCTGGAGTCAACAGTAAGCTTTTCTGCCTCGTATAATGGCAATGGACGATTGCCGACCACTGACATGTCGCCCTTCAGGATGTTGAAGAGTTGCGGCAACTCATCAATGCTATATTTGCGAATGAAACGGCCAACTTTTGTGACACGGGGATCATTCTCAATCTTGACGAAGGCGTTGTCGTTCTCCTCTTCCTTTTCTTTGTTGAAGTCGGTTTCTGATACCACGAAGTCGTCGCCGACCAGCATCACCTCGTCGTCGCTAATCATCATATCGGACTCCATCCCCATGTCCATCATCATCATCTCTGCCTCTGCACCCAGTGGGGCCGTAATAACATTCTGCGGCTCTTCTCCAGGTTGTTTCTCCTTGTTGGCATATTGGTTGCCCGCCGCTTTTGCGACTTCTTTCAATTTGCTCTCAGCATCTACATACATCGAGCGGAACTTCAGGAAATCAAAGATGGAGTAGTTGGTGCCTACTCGTTTTGACTTGAAGATCACAGGCCCCTTACTCTCCAAGCGGATAGCAATTGCCGTAATGATGAATACCGGAGAGAGGATAATAATAGCTAATAAAGAGAATACAATGTCGAAAAGACGCTTCCAGAGTGGAATCTTGAAACGCAAGATACGATGCTTTGACGGTGCATCGTCGAACAGCATGCCCTCACGGTCGGCAATAAACTGGATCTTCTTATTGATCTCCGTGATGGACGCATTTGCATCGATGGTATCGTTGATACCGCACCTCTGATAGTTCTTCCTGTCATCCTGAGTCAACTGATGGGTTAGCAGGATGATATAGACACTCTTGTATTTCTTTTTAATATAGGTGATAGCGGTTACATCCTCTGCCTGAACACTCTGCTCAAAGAACATAATGAAATGCTCGTTTAGAACATGAGGCGAGCACATGTTTGCCGCTTCCTTGTAATTGGTCGCAAACTGCACCAATCGACCAGGAATGTACTTGAGACGTTCTTGGGTTTCGGGATTGTTTCCTAAATAAATGACACCTATCATATATTAGTAATACTAATCAGGGAATGATTTTCTTGACGCGAATTTTAAGTTCCATTGGATTGAATGGCTTGACAATATAGTCTTCGGCACCAATTTCCAACAGACGGATACGCTCACTGGTGGAATCCTCACTTGAGAGCATAATCACGGGAATGTGCTTGAACAGCTCATTCTGCTTGATCCACTCCAGAAAGTCGTCACCTCTCATACCCGGCATACGGATATCCGAGATAATCA
>Ga0256407_10005720_pt1 | contig 19686 bp, 10 predicted proteins | sample RumenRJG_04DNA_FD_193489 | JGI IMG/M metagenome (GOLD analysis project Ga0256407, IMG submission 193489) | Bovine rumen microbial communities from Lethbridge, Alberta, Canada - RJG_04 | ecosystem: Host-associated > Mammals > Digestive system > Stomach > Rumen | place: Canada: Alberta... | reverse complement strand
TGCGAATTCCTCCGTTAAGTCAGGCAAATTCATTTTACTAACGCCAAAGAGGGAGTCTATCGCTTATCTCTAAAAAATGAGCTATTTTTAGAGGATCCCTTAAATTTCAGACCGCCATATGTCACGCGCCGTCAAGGATCGAATCCGGGGAATAGGTCTATCGACGACCGATTCCGATCGCCTTGTTCGAAACAAATGGAAGAGGTAGAATCTGCTGGGGTACGCTCTGATGGCGGTAAGGGGCAAGCTCCAACGCTAGAACCCGCGCCAGAGGCGGGTTTATTATGAGCTATCGCTCACGTCTATGCTTCCGCGTCCCGTTCGTCAACGCGCCAGCGACCAACGGGAGCGGGTATTTGCGCGCGCAGTAACGCGGACCGTCAGCGGCGACGTCGCCGTCGCGGCTATTTGCCCATGCTTTTCGCGAGTTCCTCTACGTCGGAGAGGGGCAACCCCGAGTATTTGGCGACGGCGTCGAGGGGAAGATCCAAATCCGCAAGTAAATTCGTAGCAAATTCTAAAGCCTTTTCACGCCCGGTACGCTCGACAGCTTGTTTTGCGGCTTGTTTGGCTTCCTCTTTCAGTTCCGCCTCCCGCTTGCTGAACTCCGCTCGCGCTTCTTCTCGTCCTTCTTGGCGTTTTTCTTCGCCGTATAATTCCTGAATTTGTTCTTGACTAAATAGCGTGATCATAATACCCTTCACCTCCGTTTCGTGAGTTTTGAGATATTCCCTTAAAACATTACGTTCTTTACAGATTCGAATCGTCTCTTCAACCGTTTTGATTGTCTTCCCGTAAATATTGATCTGTTCCTTAAGGACCTGCGTAAACTCAACATATTGATTGACGATATCGCCCTTCTTACCGTCGCGAATCACTTTGACCCGCACGTCGACCGAATAATCCTCGTCGCCGTCCCAGAAAAGTTCGTTTAAACTCATCGTCTCTGGACAAGACTCTCTATCGCCCGTGTAGACGACGTACGCTTCCGGTTTCGGCAACCTAAGCTTCTTACCGCTGTAGAGATTGAGTTTATATTCGTCTATATACTCGTTAAGCGTCTGCGCTAAATACAGGAAGATACGAACGACGATATTTTCCGACCATGTCGACTGATGTTCGACTAAGATGATCAATCGATCGCCGACTCGAAATCCAAGATCGTTGTACTGCCTGTCAGTAAGAACATGAGCGAGCGTGACGATCTTGACGTCTTCAACCGTCGCGCTCGTGTCTTCCGGATGAAACGCTTGAAAGAATTGAAACGCATACTCCGGGCGACCGAACAAATTCGTGAAGACGTCCGACTTAATTTCGCGATTATACGTCGAATTCCCGGACGAATTCTGATTCTTATGCTGATGGTCTAGGTTTAACAACAATCCGCTCCTACTCGCAAACGAACGTCCCGGCTCCCTCTAGTTCTAAGTATACACAAACAACCTCGATTTGGCAATTGTTTTCTAAACGCCCTCCTTTCGCGCGAAGAAAAAAGCCTGCGTATAAAGCGTCGACGCTGAGAAGAACCCTAACGGCATTCGAATTACCGGGATAGACGACGTTAAAACTTTAATCAAGAAACAAAAATAGCTCTCCACAAGCGTCATGTCAGGTTTTAAATAAGAAACGCCGCTACAGAATGAAATCCTGCAGCGGCTTCAAGACCATGTTTCAGACTAACGCCGCTATTGCGCTAGAAACTCTAGCGCGCCCTGAAGCGCGCCGCGCCAGTATTCCCAGGTGTGGCCGCCGTCGCGGACGCGGAGTTCGCAGGGGACGCGGAGTTTTCGCGCCTTCGTGAAGAACGCGTAGTTGCCTTCGAGGAGTCCGTCGTCGTCGCCGCAGTCGAGCTGGATGCGGAGCGACTTCTTCGCGTCGTTGGAGAGCGTGTCGAGGAGCGTGTGCGGGTCGTTATGCTGGAAGAACTCGTCGAAGCGGACGACGTTCTCTTCCGTCTGAGACTCGGAGCCGCGATAGATGAAGAGATAGCCCTTCGCGGAGCCCGCCTCAAGATTCTCGCGCGACGGAATCGCGGCGCTCATCGCGTAGCAACGCGAGAAGACGTCCGGACGACGTAGCGTGTAGAGGAGCGACCCGTAGCCGCCCATCGACAGTCCCGCGATCGCGCGGTCGGCGGCGTCTTTCTTGACGCGGAGCCGCTTCTCAATCTCCGGGATCAGCTCCTCGAAGAAGAACGTCTCATACTTCACGGCGCCGTCGGCGGAGTCGCGATACCACAGGTTGCCGCCGTCGGGCATAATAATCACGCGTTTCTGATCCGGATGCGCGGCGTAATACGCGTCGCAGATCGCCTTCATATTGCCGTGTTCGGGCGAACTCCAGTTTGTCTCGGCGCCGTACAGTCCGTGCAAGAGATAAAGAGACGGGAAATAAATCGACGTCGTCCGATACCCGTTCGGGATATAGACGAGGCATTTCACGTCGCGACCGAGAACCTTGCTCGGAATCGGCAGCGCGAAGACGGCGCTCCCCGACTCTCCCTCTTTCGGCTGGAGCGACTTCTCAACCTCGTGAAGCTTCGCGAGCGCGTCGGGATTCTCCGGGAGCGGCGCGTCCTTCGCGGCGGGAATGAGATTGTCGAAGAGAACGTTCAGGATTCCCTGATAATTGTTGCAGTCGGAGTTGACCGCGACGACGATATTCAGCTTCGGCATGACGAGGCAGAACTGCGAGTACATCCCGTCGCCGCGATACGCGTCGTTTCGGCACCGCCAGAACTGATAGCCGTAGCCCTGCGCCCAGTCGTTGTTCGGGTCGTCGCCGTTGGAGACGTGCTTCGACGTCGCGTCCTCGACCCACGCTTCGGGCAGAATCTGCTCGCCGTTCCATTTGCCCTTCTGAAGATAGAGCTGACCGAACTTCGCAATGTCTTCCGTCTTGAGGAAGAGCCCCGTGCCCCCCTTGTTCACGCCCTGCGGAGACTGCTCCCAGTACGGCGCGTCGATATGAAGCGGGTCGAAAAGACGCGGTTTGAGATAATCGACGATCTTTTCCCCGACGACCTTCTGGACGATCGCGGAGCACATGTACGTCCCCGTCGTATTGTAGAGGAACCTCGTTCCCGGCTCGTACTCGATCTTTCGCGCCAAGAACTGCTCCGCCCACGTCGGACGCGCGTCCGTGACGATCGCCGGCAGCCCGTAGTCGGTTCCGACCATCTCTTTCGGCATCGGATCGGACGAATGCCCGCAGGACATCGTAAGCAGATTCTGAACCGTAACGTCCTTGAGCTTCGGATCGGGATTTTCCGGGAGTTCGTCGGGGAAGAAGTCGACGACCTTCTGGTCGAGCTTGAGTTTCCCTTCGGCGACCGCGAACCCGACGGCGGTCGAGGTAAAGCTCTTACTCAGCGAATAGAGCGCGTGGGGAATCTCCGGGCCGTTCGGGGCGCGCCACGCTTCGGCGACGACCTTGCCGTCGCGGAGAATCATGACGCCGTCGACGCGGTTAAACTTTTCGTCGAGCTGGGTTATCGTGTTCGCGAGAGCGGCGGAATCGAGTCCGACCGATTCGGGCGTCGCGCGGGGAAGCGCGCCGTTTTCGTCAAGATTTTGCGCAAACGCGACGGTCGCAAACGCCGCGGATAGAAGGGTCGCTACGACAAATAGAAAGCGTTTCATATACTATCCTCTTGTATTCGGAAGTCGCGACGGCGACAGAACAAAGGCCGTCGTTTTCAGAATCATATCCCGACGGCGTCGCGATGGCAACGGGTCGCGATAAAAAAACGCGGCGATTCCGCAAAAAGAATCGCCGCGCCTTCGTGTTACGCGTCGTTACGCAAGACTAGTTCGTCAGTTCTTCTTGACTTCCGAAAGCGTCTTGTAGTATTCGTAACGCTTGTAGATTTCTTCCTGAGCTTCTTCGCCGAACTTCGCGGCGGCTTCCGGATTGACGCGGTTGAGGGACTTGAAGCGGTTCTGCTTCGCTTCGAAATCCTTGAGGAACCCTTCGGGCGCCTTGCTGGCGAGCTGGAACGGCTTCTCGAGGCGCGGGTCGTAAGACCAGAGCGGCCAGTATCCGCACTTGACAGCTTCCTTCTGAAGCTCCATACCGAGCGTCGTGTTGATGCCCTGACCGATGCAGTGGCTGTACGCGATGACGAGCGAGGGACCCTTGTAGGATTCCGCCGCGACGAGCGTCTTGATCGCGTGCGCCGGGTTCGCGCCGATCGAAATCTGGCCGACGAAGCAGGTTCCGTAGGAAACCGCCATCATGCCGAGGTCTTTCTTCGTCGTCGGCTTGCCGCTCGCGGCAAACTTCGCGACGGCGCCCTTCGGGGTCGACTTCGACGCCTGTCCGCCCGTGTTCGAGTAGACTTCCGTATCAAGGACGAGGATGTTGACGTCGCGCTGCTGCGCCACGACGTGATCGAGTCCGCCGTAGCCGATGTCGTAGGCCCAGCCGTCGCCGCCGATGATCCAGTTGCTGCGGCGCACGAGGTAATCCGCCGACATGGCGAGGAGCTTGCCCTGCTCGCAACCGCATTCGCACGCGGCGAGCTTCGCTTTAAGCTCTTTGACCCACGCGCGCTGCTGCGCGATCTCCTGCTCCGTCTCCTGCTTGTTGTTCAGGAGATTGTCGACGAGCTCTTCGCCGAGCTGGTCGCGCTTCGCGGTCAGAATCTCGCGAACGAACGCGCTCTGCTGATCGACCGCCGCGCGCATTCCGAGCCCGAACTCCGCATTGTCCTCGAAGAGCGAGTTGCACCACGCGGGACCGTAACCGTCAGCGTTCGTCGTGTACGGGGTCGTCGGGAGGTTGCCGCCGTAGATCGACGAGCAGCCGGTCGCGTTCGCGATCATCATGCGGTCGCCGAACAACTGCGTCACGAGCTTGACGTACGGCGTTTCGCCGCAGCCCGCGCAGCATCCGGAGAATTCAAAGAGCGGAAGCAACAGCTGCGAGCCCTTGACCGTGTTGACCTTGACCTTCGAGCGGTCGTAGTCGGGAATCGAGAGGAAGTAATCCCAGTTCTTGCGCTCGGTCTCGAGGTTCTTGAGCTGATTCTGCATATTGATCGCTTTTTTCGTCTCGTCTTCCTTGCTCTTGGCGGGGCAGACGCTGACGCACATCGCGCAGCCCGTGCAGTCGTCGGGCGCGATCTGGATCGTGAACTTCTTGCCGGCGAACTCGGGGGTCTTCGCGTCGGCGCAGCGGAACCCTTCGGGCGCGCCTTCGGCGGAATCGTAAATCTTCATGCGAATCGCGGCGTGCGGGCAGACGAGCGAGCAGTTTCCGCACTGGATGCAGAGGGACGGATCCCAGATCGGAATATCGATCGCGATGGAGCGTTTTTCGTACTTCGTCGTGCCGGTCGGGAAGGTTCCATCGGCGGTCGGGAGCATGTCGCCGACGGTGAGTTCTTCGCCGCGGGACGCCATGATTTCGCCGAGGACGTTCTTAACGAACTCGGGCGCTTCGCCCTGGACGCCGTTGACGCGGTGGAAGGTCGAAGTCGCGGTCGCAGGGACTTTGACTTCCTGAAGCGCGGCGAGCGACGAGTCGACCGCCTTGAAGTTCTTCTCGACGATCTCCGGTCCCTTCTTGCCGTAAACCTTCTGGATACCGGCTTTAATGCGTTCGATTCCTTCGTCGACGGGCATGAAGTCGCCGAGCTTGAAGAAGCAGGTCTCCATGACCGTGTTGATGCGTCCGCCCATTCCCGCAGCCTTCGCGACGGCGACCGCGTCGACGACGTAGAACTTCAGTTTCTTGTCGATGATCTCCTGCTGGAGCTCGATCGGGAGATGATCCCAGACTTCGTCCGCGCTATAAGGCGCGTTGAGAAGGAACGTTCCGCCTTCGACGATGTTCGCGAGCATGTCGAGCTTCTTCGTGAAGACGAACTGATGGCACGCGACGAAATTCGCGGAGTAGATCAGATAAGACCCCTTGATCGGGCGCGGCGAGAAGCGCAGGTGAGAGATCGTGACCGCGCCCGCCTTCTTCGAGTCGTAAACGAAATACCCTTGGCTGTAGTTCGGGGTATATTCGCCGACGATCTTCGTCGTTTCCTTGTTCGCGCCGACCGTGCCGTCGCTGCCGAGTCCGTAGAAAATGCAGCGGCGAACGTCGTCCTGCTCGGAGTTGAACGTCGGATCGTAATCGACGCTCAGGTTCGTCACGTCGTCCTTAATGCCGATCGTGAAGCTATTCTTGAGTTTACCCGCCGCCATCGCGTCGTAGATACCCTTGACCATCGCGGGCGTAAAGTCTTTCGAGGCGAGTCCGAAACGACCGCCGTAGATTTTCGGAAGCGCGCCGTCCCAAGTTCGCGCCATCGCGGCGACGACGTCGAGATAGAGGGGTTCGCCCGTCGCGCCGGGCTCCTTCGTGCGGTCGAGGACCGCGATCTGCTTGACCGTCTTCGGCAGCGCGCCGACGAACGCTTCCGCGGAGAACGGACGGTAGAGGCGGACGTTGAGAAGACCGATCTTCTTGTCCATCCCGACCGTGTCGAGATATTCCTCGACGATTCCCGCGCCGCTCGCCATGACGACGATTACGTTTTCCGCGTTCGGGTCGCCGACGTAATCGAAGAGATGATACTGACGTCCGGTGAGCCTCGCGAATTTATCCATTTGCTCCTGGACGATTCCCGGAACGGCGTTATACGCCGGGTTGCACGCTTCGCGCGCTTGGAAATAGACGTCGGAGTTCTGCGCCGTGCCGCGTACTACCGGGTGCGAGGGGTCGAGACGACGCTCGCGGAACTTCTTGACGAAGTCGAGATCGAACATCGCGCGAACGGTCTCTTCGGGCAGTTTTTCGAGTTTGCCAACCTCGTGAGAGGTGCGGAATCCGTCGAAGAAATGAACGAACGGAACGCGGCTCTTATGGGTCGAAGCGTAGGCGACGAGCGCAAGGTCGTGCGTCTCCTGAACGGAACCGCACGCGAGCATCGCCCAACCGCAGGAACGGGTCGCCATGACGTCGGAGTGGTCGCCGAAGATGGAGAGCGCGTGCGTCGCGATGCAGCGCGCGGTAACGTGGAAAACGGTCGGCGTCTGTTCGCCCGCGATCTTGAACATGTTCGGGATCATAAGGAGCAAACCCTGCGACGCCGTGAACGTGCAGGTCAGCGCGCCCGCCTGAAGCGAGCCGTGGACCGCGCCCGCGGCGCCCGCTTCGCTTTGCATTTCAACGACTTGGGGAATCGTGCCGAAAAGGTTCTTCTTGCCCTTCGACGCCCAGTCGTCGGCAAGTTCGCCCATGGTCGAAGACGGCGTGATCGGGTAAATCGCCATGACTTCGTTGCAAAGATGCGCGATCATTGCAGCGGCTTCATTACCGTCGCACATAACAAAGCGTTTTTCGTCGCTCACTGTAGGTCTCCTCTACAAACTCACTATATATAACGTTGCGAACCGACAGGTTCTGGTTTCATTATAATTTGCGCTTTGGGACCGACGGCAAAACAAACCGCCCGCTGGCGCCCGACGACTCGCAAGGGGCGTCGTCCCAATATTAGCTTTCCATTCTAAACCTTGACCGACGCCGACGCAAGGGGCGCCCCCAAACTCCCAATTTTGACCCGACTACGTAACGCGCGGCAGAATTAGCGCAATTAACGTCTCAACGATTTTCAACGCGTCGCGACTGAAAGTTACGGATATAACGGCGACGCTGATGAAATCAAAAACGCTGTTTTCAATAATTTTTCTTGGGAATTCTATTCCATCGGTTGTCTGTCTGTGGAAAAGGGGGTATAATATGAGGGAAGGTTTGCGCTTCGACAAGCGTTCCTAACGTCGGACGACGCGCCCCGTCAAGGCGCGAACGGCGTTTGAAAACGCGTCGCGGAAAATCGCGAAGAAGCGTGACAAAAGGACGGCAGCGCCAATTCGTCGTTTAAACGACGCGAAACGGCGTTCGACCGTTTTTTGTTTATATACGTATATGCTGTCGAACGCGTTCGGCGCGTCCTACACGTTGCGAACGAGTCAACATAAGAAAGCACACGGCATACAATGTTTGAGAGTCGAACTAATACGGCGTTTGGCGTCACGCAAGTCGCGGGCACGAATATTAAGACGGCAAGCTTTCGCTATCAGTTGATCGGATGGTGCGAGCTTATCGCGCGCGAGGTCGTTAAAGCGCGGGAGTTGAACAACCGCAGCGATCTGATAGGCGAATATCTTCTAGAAGCGCTCGAAGCGGCGTCGGAACTTTCATGCCTCGACGAAGTTTCGCTTACGAAACTTCTGCTTCGCGGCGACTTGATCCTGCAACTCGCGCAAGCGCTAACGGAAGAAACGACCGCCGAGGAACTCGCCGATCTTGAAGGACAGATTTCCGCCGCTATCAAGGAGATCGAGGAGCCTGACGACGCGCTTCTGAGCGATATGGAGGCGCAGGGCGCGGGCTACCTTCCGGAATATCGCCTTAGCGTGAACGGGGCGGAACGATTCGCGCTCGTCGAGACGATCGTCGCGGCGCTCGTCGGAACCGCGGGCAACCTCAGTCGCGCGCTCGAACTTTCTGTCGAAGGAACGCGCAAACTTGAATTCGAAGCGGTGGGGCTCGTCAACAGTCTCGCCGCGCTCAAGCCGCGCGAACGCTCCTCGCGCCGCGCTGAAATTATGGCGGAAGCAGAGTCGCTCCGCGCGGAAGCGGAAGAATGGCGTCAGCGAAATCGCGACGCCGTCGACGTCGTCGTCGACGCGCTCGAGGCCGTTTCCAACGACGAGACAAGCGAGGACACGCTCTTCGAGTTCCTTGAAAAAGTCGGACGCGTTAACGCGACCGCGCTCGAACTCCTCGAAAAGGGCACGCAAAGCAAGTACGGCTCGCCGTCCCCCTTCGGCGTCCTTTCGACCCCGAAGGAAGGCAAGTGCGTCCTCTACTGCGGCGACGACTTCGAAACGCTTTCCTCGCTGTTGACGCAGGCGGAATTCAGCGAAATCGACGTCTGGGTTCACGGCGACGCGATCGCCGCGTTCGGTTACGCCTCGTTCCGCGAAAAGAAACGACTCCGAGGATGCTACGACGGCTCTTGGAACAACCAGGAACACGAACTCGGCGCGTTCCCGGGCGGAACCCTCGTCGACAAATTCCCCCTCGACGAGCCGGACGGCTCCTACGCGCCTTACGTCTTCTCGACGACGCAAACCTTCTGGAGCGACGTCAAGAAACTTTCATATCGAGAAGACGGCTCGATGAACATGTCGCCCGTCTTCCACGCCGCGAACGATTCCTCCGGATTCTTCCGCGACCCGAACGTGCAGAAGCGTCCGGTCGGATTCGGCGGAACCTCGCTGAAGGAAGTCGTGGAGCACGCGTCGCGCGCGTTCCGCATCGGACGCCTTACGAAAGCGCTCGTCGTGGGCGGTCAGGACGTCCCCGGCGTTGAAAACGACTACTACACGCGCCTTTTCTCCGCCGTCGGTCAAAACGCGTTCGTTCTCTCGTTCGGCGACGTCAAGTACCGATTCCCGCTCGATCTCATCGGCACGACAAACTTCGGCGTTACGAATCCGGTCGACGTCGGTCGGGAACGCGACGCAAACGCCGCGCTTCGCTTCGCCGAAGGGTTTGCGAAAGAGTTGGACAAAAACGCGGGCAACGCCCCCGTTCGATTCTTCGTCAGCCTCTGGGGCGAGACGTCGGTCGCGTATTTGCTGACCCTCTGCGCGCTCGGATATCGCGACGTCGTCGTCGGTCCTTTCAAGCCCGAATGCTGGACGCCCTCTTTCGTCGAAAAGCTCGGCGAGCGCTTCGGCGTGCGCTTGACTTCCGATCCGGAAACGGATCTGGCGTGATTCACGCCGCGTTTCGTCGGCCGCGTCTTCTGTAAACGCGACCGACGGTCTTATTCCCTGCGGTCGCGCCGGCGCGGCCGCTTGTTTTGTTATGGTTCCGCGCTCGCCCAATCGGAGCGGCGCGAGATGGAGCGTTTGTCATGCGGAACGTCGGACGTCTTCAACGCGTTCTTTATCTCTCAATCGTTCTCTCCGTCGCGATCCTCTGCGCCGACGCGCGCGCCGATAACGTCCGAATCGAATCGCCGTCAGGGCGCGTCGTCGCGACGATCGAGATTCAAGACGACGTTCGCTATCGCGTCGAATACGACGGAATCGAAGCGATCCGCTCCTCGCGACTCGGGCTCGTTTTTCACGACGCGCCCGACATGACGACGCTCAAACTCGTAGGAACGACGACGCGCTCGATCGACGAGAAAACGATCGAACGCGTCGGGCGCAAGTCCGTTTACGTCGATCGTTGCGTGGAGACGACGTTGCAAACCGCGTCGGTCGAGGAGCCGTCGGCGACGATGAACCTCGTATTCCGCGCCTACGACGAAGGATTCGCGTTTCGATACGAGATTCCCGAGGGTTCTTCGCTGGCGAAGGACGGCGGAAACTTTCGCGTCGACTCTGAATCGACCGAGTTCGCTTTCGGCGAAAATCGCGACGCTATCGCAAGCTTTGTCAAAGGGTTCAACACGGATCAGCAAGGTCTGTACCGTCGCGTCAAGCTCTCCGACCTTAAGGCGGACTCCTTCGTCGTCAAGCCGCTCGTCGTCGAAACGGACGCGGGCTGCGTCGCGCTCGCGGAATCGGATCTGCTCGACTGGGCGGGAATGCAGTTCGCGGCGAGCGCCGACGATCCGTCGACGGTCGTCGTTCGTCTGACGCCCCGCGACGACGGTCAAGGTTGCGTCGTGCGCCGCGCCCCCGCGCGTTCGCCGTGGCGCGTCGCGATCTTTGGCAAAACGCTCGTCGACGTTTTCAACAATTCCGACGTCGTCTACAACTGCGCGACTCCCGCGCAAATCGACGCGTCGTGGGTCCGCCCCGGAAACTGCTCGTGGGACTGGTGGGCGCCGAAAGGAACCCGTGAGATATCCGACGCGAAGCTCCGCGAGTTCATTGATTTCACGGCGGAAGCGGGCTGGGAATACACGCTTGTCGACGCCGGATGGTATCGCCGTCTTTCCGCCGAGGAAAGGAAAAACGCGAGCCGGAACCTCAAACTGGAGCCGTCGAAGAACCTCAATATCCCCGAATGCGTCAAGTACGGACGCGAAAAGGGCGTCGGCGTCCTTCTGTGGATAGACTGGCCCGACTTAATCCACACGGATATGCGCGAGACGTTCAAAACGGTCGCGAGCTGGGGCGTCGCGGGGCTCAAGATCGACCACATGAACTCGCACTCTCAGGAGATGGTCGCGGCGCTCACGGACGCGGTCAAACTCGCCGCGGAATACAAGCTGCTCGTCAACTTTCACGGCATGTACGTTCCGACAGGGCTAGAACGAACCTATCCGAATCAAATCACGCGCGAAGCGATTCGCGGCAACGAATATTTCCGCGGTTCCGCGCTCCCCTTGGGTCACGCCGCGACGCTGATCTTCACGCGAAACGCGCTCGGTCCGAGCGACTACACGCCCGGCGGCTTTCGAAACGAACATCTTGAAACGTACAAGCCGCTCAAGGAACTCGACGAAAAGAACCCGTCCTGCCGCGTCGTCGGAACGAGAGCGCACGAGCTGGCGCTGTGCATGCTGTTCGACTCGCCCCTCCGCTGTCTCTGCGATCTTCCGTCGTCGTATCGGGGACAGCCGGGATTTGATTTTCTGCGCGACCTTCCCGCGACGTGGGACGACACGACCGCGCTCGCCGGCGCCCCGGACGAGTTTGTCGTTATGGCGCGGCGAAGCGGCGCGTCGTGGTTTGTCTCCGCCATAACGAACGAGGAGCCGCGCAAAATCAAGACGACTCTTGATTTTTTGGATAGAAACGCCGAATACGAGGGGACGCTCTACGTCGACGCGCCGGAATCGGACAAAGACGCGACGGCCGTCGCCGTTTCGACGCGAACGTTCCGCGCCGGCGACGTCGTCGAATTTGATCTCGTTCGCGAAGGCGGCGCCAATCTTGTTCTCAAACGCCGCTAACGACTCGTCAAAACGCGGCGGTAAGAAACAGAATCCTAAAGGAGGTCGAGATTGAAGAAGCTCTGGAAACGTCTTCTACCCTTCTGGATCGCGTTCCTTTCCATGGCGATTTATTTCGTCTCGGAGCCGCCGATCAGCCTGCGATATACGATCTTCGTCGTTCCCGCGATTTGGTCGGCCTTTCTCGTTCCTAATCGCCTAGGCTGGACGCCGGCGGCGCGCGTGAAGAGGCGCGGATGGTTCCGGCGCGTCGCGTTCGCGCCCCTCGACTTCTTCTCTCGCGGCGAATATCGTCAGTTCTGGCTCGCGTCGTGCTTATTCTGGCTCGCGACGCTCTCATGGGTGCGCTATCCGCATCCGGCGACGACGCTCGGCTGGATCGCGCTGAGTTGCTATCTCGCGTGCTACTTTCCCCTTTTTATTTTCCAAACGCGGATTCTTAATAAGGTCCTTCGCGCCCCGATCTGGCTCGCCGCGCCCTTTTCCTGGCTCTCGGTCGAAGCGCTGCGCAACGTCGTTTTCGGCGGGTTTTCTTTCGCCGGGCTGTCGCACGCGCTCTACGACTGTCCGAAATTCATCCAGATCGCCGATTTCTTTGGAGAATACGGGGTAGGAACGACGATCGCGCTCGTCGGGTCGCTCCTCGGTTGCGGGCTTTTCCCGCTCGACGGCGCCGCAGTCGACGGAAAACCGCGAAAGCGCGCGTCTGGAACGCGGCTCGTCAGTCTCGCGCTCATCGTCGCGCTCGCGAATTATCTTTACGGCGCGGCTGCGCTCTCGCGGCTCGACGCGCTTGAAAACGAAGGAGCGACGCATGGCGCTCGGCCCGCGCGACTCGCGCTCCTCCAGTGCGGAACGACTTATCGTTTTCCCGTTCCCGACGCGCTCACGAAACAGATCGAAGACGTCTATCTCTCGCTTGCCAAAGAGGCGTCCGACGATCCTGAAGGCTACGACGTTATCGTCTGGCCCGAGGGAACGTATCCCGGATTTTTCGTCGATTTCTGTTACGATCCCAAGACGACGCCGGAAACCACGCCCGTTCGCGACACGGTCGGCGACGAAGGACTCCGTCCGAGCGAACGACGGTTCAGCCGTCAATGGATCGCGCGGCGGATGCGTTCCGACCGACTTTACTACGCGAACCTTACGGCGCGTCTCAAAACGCCCGCGCTTCTTGGAATGGCGTCGGCGGTCTTCGACGAAGAGGGCAAGGAGACGTCGCATAACGCGCTGATTTACGTCCCCTATTTCGGCTCAGAAAAGGAGTCGGCGGCGCTCGACGCCGAAACGCTCGAATACGCGCCGACCTCGTCTTACGACGATCCAAACGACCGCGTCTTCCGTCGATACGACAAAGTCGCGCTCGTCATGTTCGGAGAATATATCCCCTTTGCGCAATTTTTGCCCGACGGCTGGAAACTCAAGGCCGTTTGCGCGGACGTCGCGCTCGGACGGGGGCGCGGTCCGAGTTCTTTTCGCGTCCCTGCGCGAGACGGTTCGCAAAGCTATCGCGTCGCGCCGCATATCTGTTTTGAAAGCGTCGTTCCGGAATTCGTCGCGAATCAACTTGAGGAACTTCACAAGGCGAACGTCGATCCCGATATCCTAATGAACGTTTCGAACGACGGTTGGTTCCGCAACGGTCGCGAGACGGATTTGCATCTGGCGACGATGGTTTTTCGCGCGATTGAAAACCGTCGTCCTCTGGTTACGGCGACGCACGGCGGCTTCTCCGCGTACGTCGACGCGGCGGGGCGCGTTCGCGCTAAGGGAAAACGAGGCGAAACGGAGGTCGTCGACGCGCGCGTCGCGATTGTTAAAACGCATCCGCTAGGGCTGGTAAAAATCGGGCGCGACGGCGATTTTCGCTATTTGAGCGTCCCCAAAATCACGCGCTGCGTCGGGTTTGCCGTCTTTTTCGTGTGCGCCGCCGCAGGACTTGTTTTATCGTTGACTCGTAGAAAATCGGCGTCGAACGCCGGGAGGTCGGAATCATGAACAAACGTTTTATCGTAGCCCTCGTCGCGACGTCGGCGGCGTTGTTTTTCAGCGTCGCGGGCTTCGCCGAAGAACTGAAGTGGACGCCGATTTTCAACGGAATTGAGCTGACGTCCTTTGAGGAACAGGAGCCGCTGCGTCAAGTCGTCGTCGCGAGAATCGATCTAACCGCGCCGGGCGTCGCGATCAAAACGAGTTCGCCGCATCCGGATTTTGCGCCCGACGAACGCGAAACGATCCGCGAAACGACGCCGGGATTCCTCAAGAGCGCCGGTCTTGCGCTCGCGGTCAACGGCGCGTTCTACAAGCCTTTCGGCGGTCGGACGATCACGAAGCCCGGCGACGCGAATCTGCGCGGGCTCGCCGTTTGCGACGGATTTGTCGAATCGCGTCCGGAAAAAAACTTCCCCTCCTTCGTCCTGAAGAAAGACGGTTCGCTGGAAATCCGTCAATATGACGAAGCGGACGACCTTTCCGACGTCCAACTCGCGATATCCGGCCCAGCCGTCGTTCTCAAAGACGGCAAGGTTTTGGAGCAAAAGGATCAAGCGACGCATCCCCGAACGGCGATCGGGTTCTCCGAGGACCAGAAATACCTCTACCTCATGACGATCGACGGTCGGCGCCCCGAATATAGCGTCGGCGCGCGCCTCGAAGACGTCGGCGCCGATCTCCTCAAGGCGGGCGCCTATCAGGGTTTGAACCTCGACGGCGGCGGCTCCACGACGATGGCGGCGCGCGGCGCCGACGGCGAGCCGACGATCCTCAACTGGCCGATCAACGCGATTTCGCCCGACGGTCTGCGCTTCAACGGCAACGGAATCGGCGTGACGGCGGACGGCGCGCCCCTCGTCGCGTTCGACGAAGTCGTGACGATCCACAATCCGGGCGAGCCGGTCGAATGGACGCCGGCGTACGACGGGGTCGACGTCGCGTCGTGGATCGAATACGACGATCCGCTCCGAAAGATTTTCGCGGCTCGCGTCGATCTAACCGCGCCCGGTATCGCGATCAAAACGAGCGCGCCCAACGAGAAATTCGAGCCGGAAGAACGGGAAACATACCGTCAGACGACTCCGCAATTCCTGAAAGAATCGGGTCTGAAGCTCGCGGTCAACGCGAATTTCTACTCTCCGTTCAACGCCGGAACGATCAGACAGGGCGGCGATTCTAACGTTCACGGTCTCGCCGTGTGCGACGGATTCGTCGAGTCGCAGCCGCAGAAGGGCTTCCCGTCCTTCGTCGTCAAGAAAGACGGCGACGTCGAGATTCGCGACTTCGCGCCCGATGAAGACCTTTCCGAAATCGCGCAGGCGGTTTCCGGCAACCGTGTCGTCCTCAAGGACGGCGAGATCGTCGCGCAGACGGACAAAGCGGTTCATCCGCGCACGGCGGTCGGATATTCGAAAGACAAGCGTTATCTCTATTTCGTCGTGATCGACGGACGGCAGAAGGACTACAGCGTCGGCGCGACCTACGAAGACGTCGGCGCCGCGCTCAAGCTCTGCGGCGCAAGCGAAGGGCTCAACCTCGACGGCGGCGGCTCTACGACGATGGCGATCCTTGGCGACGACGACGAGCCGCTCGTTCTCAACCGTCCGATCAACGGCACGCCCGATCTTCTGCGCTTCAACGGCAACTCGATCGGCGTAACCGCAAACGGCAAGCTTCGCGCTAAACTTATCGACGGACGCGTCAAACCCAATTCCGGCGCGACGAAGTTCGTCCCGGCGGAAAAAACCGCGCCGTAATGTAACGCGCCGATTGAAAACAGGTCGGAAAAAAACAATCGCCCGACTCGTCTCGTTATCGCAGACGGGTCGGGCGAAACGTTTATTCAGACGCAAGGTCGACGCTCTAAGGTCGCGCTTCCCTCGCCAACGCCTGCACTTCTTCCAACGGCAATCGCGAATACCTGGCGATCGCGTCGATCGAAAGATCCGTATCGGCGAGAAGATTGACGGCAAATTCCCTAGCGTCTTCAAGCCTTGTTTTTTGAATATCTCGTTTCAGTTCCGCTTCGCGTTTGAGGAAAGCCGCTCTCGCTTCTTCCCTTCCTTCTTCCTTTCCTTTTTTCCACGCTTCTTGGCGTTCTTCGTTGACGTACCGTTCCTGAATCTCTTCTTGGCTAAACAACGTAATCATAATATCCACAACCTCCTTTTCCCTCGATTCAAGATATTCCTTCAAAATATTACGTTCTTTGCAAATCCGAATCGTCTCTTCAAGCGCTTTGAGTTCCCTGCCATAAACGGCGGTCTGTTCCCTGAGGATTCGCGTAAAAGCGGCGTACGGATTGACGATATCGCCGTTCTTCCCGTCGCTAAAAACCAAAACGTCTCAGGAAGGGAGGCGGAGGAGGAAATGGGCGCGGAGGGGGCGGCGGCATAACGCGGCGCGGGGGCGGGAACGGTCTTGGCGGTTCGGGCGCGCGGGTCGAGAGTTTTTCGGCGACGCTTCCTTCTCGGTATTTCCGAATCGTCATGCGTCGGCCGTTGAGCGCGTCGGGCGCGGAATATTTCGCGAGGATTTCGCCGGTCGCGCCGTCGTAGAGCCAGAACTCGGGCTCGTCGGCGCACAGGAGCTTATAGGGACGTCTCGGGAACGGATCGTTCGAAAGGAGCGCGCCCGGCGGTCGTCGGACGGTCGGAAGATGAAGTCCAAGGTAATCGTTCCCGCCGACCCCGAGGTTAAACGCGCAGAGAACGCGAAGCGTCCCTTTAAGACGCTCGTAATCCTCTTCTTCGACGCCGACGAGCGTCCATGATTCAAGCTTTGGCGGCGTTCGCTTTTTAAACTGGTTCGTGAGAATTTCCAGCGCGTACGTCTCGCCGTCCGACTTCTCGAGACTGAAATACGCGGCAAAGGGCGCGAAAGTCCCGAAGCGCCAGAGGGTCGGCTCCGCCTGAGGCGTCTTGAGCGTGCGACGGACGGTTATCGTCCGCGTTCCGGGCTGATATTCGCAGGTTACGGTCTCCGTTTCGGAATCGTCGCATTCCGAATCGTTCGGCAGCACGACGGCAAGTCGCGAACGAAAGACCAGCTCGCCGTAAAGCGGCTTGTCGAGAAGCGTCTTCGCGCGCTCTTCGAGATACTCCCGATGTTCCGGCGATCCGAGCGGAAGACTCGTGTCTCCTACGCTAAAAACCCCCGACTCGAGCGCCGCGGCAATCGCGACCGGATCATGTCCGCGATAGTCGGGCGGGACAGCGGCGATCGTAGCGTCGAAGGGAACCGTCGAATACTCCGGCTCTTCCGCCGCCGACGCCAAATGGAGACACGCCAAACACAAAATCGCCGCCGTCAAAACGCGGCGCGCCGTCCAAGAGCCGCCAGAAAAAACGGCCCCGTCGCAATAAAACATTCGTAGCGTCATTGTCGATCTCCCCTTCCCTTTGCCAGTTATGAAATCAAAACGGACGGAAAGCCCTAGAGACATTATAACGTAAATAGCCGTAAGAAGGTAGCCTGACAGAAAACGGGCGCCAAAAGAAGAAAAAACGAATTTCGCCGCCGCAAAAAAAGTCGCGATAAGTTGCGGCGGCGATCGAAAAATAAAAGAGTTGGGTGTATTCCGGACCTCACGCTAGTCAGTTCGTTTGCCTGATTAAATAAACAAGGCGAGTCTCAACGCGCTATATCTCCCGGGGAGGAACCGAAACAGTCTCTGGAGTAGAGCCGGGGCGAGCAAAATCTTCTGCTTCGATCGTTTGGGCATCGTCTAGCGGGAAGTCCTTCATCGTGTCATTCTTCATATCGCAAGGCTTAACGAAAACAGTCGACTCAACGATTGCTCTTTTAATCGCGTTAACTTGAAACAATGAAAGCTGAAGTGGGAGCCACAATATTGTCGCAATTATTTTGTATATTAAATACCAGAAAAAAGAAATAATAGTCGCCATGACAATTCCCGTCATTATTATGCCAAATACTTCTCCACCACCGTCTGCTTGTCCGCATTCAGCAAAAACGAGCACTAAAAGAGTCAACACTGAAACTATTTCTAAGAGACATATTATCGTATTAACCAAGTTTTCTAGAAAAGAAATACCACAGAATGCGTCGGTTAATACTTCGTAATCGGAAAGAGAGAGCATTTTTTGCGCTATCTCGTTGTCCTTGCGTCTAATCTTCTGCCTAATTCCAATTCGGTTAAAACGAGCGTCACTCTGAGCTTCATGTTTTTGTTCATTTTCCTCGTCAGACTGCCTTTTTCTATTTTCCGCAACGCTTCTTTCAACCTGTTTCCTAATTCTCGCCTCTTCCTTTTCCTTTTCACGAGCGAGTCTTGCGACTTCCTTTTCCACTTCTATCCGACGTTTTTCCATGACTCGCTGAGTCTCGCCTTGGATAAAGGATTTCTGTAACTCTTTGACTTTTTCACATAAAACGACATATTCCTTTGCTTGTCCGTCGACTACTTCATTGACGATGATCTTGTCTTTCCGTTTAATCTTTCCCTCAAACGCCTGTTTTTTGAGTTCCTCCAACGTCGTCTCATAACGATTGCCGCCGATTCCAGCAAGATACAATTTACGTTCGCTCATGAGTTATACCTAAGGCAAAAAGGGAAAACGGATTTATGGGTCGCGTCGGCACAAATCGACGCTTAGTCGATTGTAAAAACCGCTTCAAAACGCGTCAACCGGCAATTATCTCGCCTAAGACAACGAACGTCCGACCTAACGTCCCATCTAAAAAATAGAATCGTTTGACTCGGGGAAAATCGGGGTCTTCGAAAAATCGGCTTCCCAAGAAATTTTTTAATCGGGAGATTTTTAAGAAATTTTTTCGCTGTTTTTTGTGAAAAAACGCCCCTTGTGCGCGCCGTCGGGCGCGGCAGACGTCGGCGTCGCATTTTGCGTCGTATTGGTTGTAGAAACGACGAACGGTCTCAAAGGGGCGCAGGGGTTCAAACGCGCGTCAACGCGAGCGGCGGTCGATTGTCCTTGCGGCGCTGCCGGGGGAGACGCGCCCGAAGCGGTATTCGTGGGGCGTTTCTTCGAGCGTGTCGTCGAAAGAGAACTTCCCGAGGATTTCGCCCGTCGCGGAATCATAGAGCCAGAATTCCACTTCGCGACTGTAGAGCGCGTAGTTCCCCGACGCGCCGAGAAGCCCGGTATCGCCCAGCCCCTGATAATCTACGGTCAGGACGCAAAGGAGACAAATCGTATCCCTCATGCTCTCGTAACGTTTCGCCGGAAGTCCTTTAATCTTCCAATGATACGAATCTGTGTTCGCCCATTTGAAGCCAAATTCAAAGGGAGATTCCAACGCCAGCCCGTAGGAACCGCGCGACAAAAGGAAAGGCGCGATATGCAGTCCGTCGAAAAAGGAGACGCTGAAACCTCCGAAGGATTTCATGACGGTAAGCGTCTGCGTCGCCGTTTCGTACTTCTCCGCAGTTATATATTCCATGCCGCGATAACGTTCCGGGTCTTTCCGTACCATTTCGAGATTCGGAAGCATGAAGGCAAGCTTTGAGTCCGTCTTAACCGTTCCGAAAAGAGGCGTCTTTTCGGCGCGAAATTCCGCGGCGCCGACCCGCGCGTTATAGTCGAAATCAGACTCGTTCGCGCCGCGTTTGGGGAGCTGGAATTCGGGACGAAGCAACGCGTCGCGCACCGCGAAGAAGCTGTGCCCGCGAAAATCGGTCGGCAGCGACGTCCTGTTCACGTCAAAGGGCGCGTCCAACCATTGACTTGCGACGGCAGAATCCGAGACTTCCGGCTCTGTCTTTTCCGGCTCTGTCTTTTCCGGCT
>Ga0256407_10005715_pt1 | contig 19703 bp, 10 predicted proteins | sample RumenRJG_04DNA_FD_193489 | JGI IMG/M metagenome (GOLD analysis project Ga0256407, IMG submission 193489) | Bovine rumen microbial communities from Lethbridge, Alberta, Canada - RJG_04 | ecosystem: Host-associated > Mammals > Digestive system > Stomach > Rumen | place: Canada: Alberta... | reverse complement strand
CAATTGGCCGCCTATTCCTTTTTTGTTATGAAGTCTATGAATTCAACAAGCGGATGAGTGAACTGCAAAAGCCAGTCAACCCATCCTTTTTTAATAATCAATTTGTTATTTTTTCGTATTGGAAATGTACTCCGTCGGGGTTCTGCCAATCGACTTCTTAAAGATTTTTGAGAAATAGTTTGGGTCTGTGAAACCAGTGGCATAGGCTGTTTCCGAAACATTGTTGCCTTCACGCAGCATCTGGCAGGCACGTTCCATACGCTGATGTCGGATATAGTCTCCCATAGACATATTCATCAAGCTTTTCATCTTAACATGAAGCAGGCTGCGGCTGATTCCCAGAGAAGTTGTAATGTCAGCTATTGAGAAGTCGCTATTACTGAGATTCTCTTCCACCAATTGTTTCATCCGCTGTAACAAATCGCGGTCGATGGCAGTCAGTGTCTCTGAGGACAAGTCGTCTGTCAGTGATGTTACGATTTCCTGCTGTCGCGAGTGGACAAGTTTAAGGATATTGCTGATCTGCATTTCCAGAATACCAATGTCGAATGGTTTTGATACGTATGCGTCTGCTCCAGCGCGGTATCCGGTAGCCACATCGTCGCTCTCACTCTTTGCCGTAAGGAGAATGACAGGGATATGTGAAGTGTCCATTGAGCCTTTCAATAGTCGGCATAGCTCAAATCCGTCCATCTCGGGCATCATGACATCACTGACGACGAGATGTATCATCTCACGCCGTGCAAAGTCAAATGCTTTCTTGCCGTTTTCTGCTGTCAGCACACGATAATGAGCCGACAACTGCTGCCGCAGGTAATCCAGCATTTCCTGATGGTCCTCCACAATCAGCAGAGTAACCCGGTTCTCATCATCACCCTCCGCCTCACCAAGGACCTGTCCATCATGTGAGACAGACCGCGCCATGTCAACCATACTTGTCTGCAGCCTGTAGTCGCTGATGGGTACCAGCACTTTGTCTCCCGCTATACGGTTCTGCTCGTCGAAAGCATCTCTGCTTACACACAGCTTTACCCTGAATGTGCTTCCTTTGTTCACTTCGCTGATGACGCTGACTGAGCCTTTATGCCCTTCTGCCATCCGCTTGACAAGCGAGAGCCCGATTCCCCAACCTGAAGATGTGGCATTATAGCCACGGCGTGTCTGATAATACCGGTTGAAAATATTGGCCAGTTCCTCTTTGACGATTCCGATGCCGGTATCTGTCACTTCTATATTCAAATAATCTTTCCCTTCATCGGCCTCGATTTGTCCGGTCACCGTCACTCTGCCGCCATCGGGAGTAAACTTCAGGGCATTGGAGAGAAGGTTACCCACGATATGCTCTAAGTATTGTGGCGAAAACCACACTTGCTCGCCGTTGTCTTCCAACATGAGGACCAGCTTGATGTCCTTCTCACGGGCGGCTTCCCTGAATGGTTGGACAGCACGGCTGAGGAACTCCATAGGATTGCCTTGTTGTACGTAAAGATGGAAAGCATCGGTTTCCACTTTGTTGTAGGTGACGAGTTCATCGACCAATTGCTCTATCTTCTTCGTGTTTTTCAATGCAATTTCCAAATTGCGTTGTCCGTCGATGGGCAAATGCTGCTGTCTAAGGATATTCTTCAGCGGTGCGATAACTAGCGACAGTGGGGTCTTCAATTCATGTGACACAGACGTGAAAAATTCAAATTTTGCCTGGTCTATGGCCTTGATTTTCTCGTTTTCCATCTCCGCTAGCCTAATGGTCTCCCGGCTCTTCTGTCTGCTTCGGTAATAATGCCACATCAGCCAGATGATGGCTGAAAATATCAGCAGATAAATGAGCTTTGCCCACCATGATTGCCACCAAGGCGGACTGACAATAATTTTAAGTTGCCGTTCTGGACATTTGCTCCAGTCTTCCCCCATCTCATTGGCCCTGACGTGTAGAACGTAGGTGCCAGGAGCCAGCTGATAACCACTCAGCTGATGTTGTGCACCTACATCCCGCCAATCTTGGTCAATGCCATCCATGCGTATCTGGTAGCGTACAATACCTGCCGTCGCAGGACGTATGACGCCATAAGTAATAGTGAAGTGCCGCGCTTCATCGTACGTGAGCCTGAGCGTTTCGTTCTCATCCCCACTCCAATGTATTTTATGCTGCCTATTGCTTGCTTTCAGTTGTGAGGAGAGAAATGAAACCATCCCTTGTACGGTGCCAAAATAAAGCCGCCCATCGTGCCCCACCAGTGAAGAGGAGAAATTAAACTGGTTGGTGGGAAGACCATTGTCTGTAGTATATCGGGCGATGCGTTCATTCTTGATGTCAATCTTGATCAGCCCTTGGTTAGTAGAAACCCACAAGCAGTGGTCTCCATCTTCAGCAATGCTGCAGATGGTGTAGTGTGGCATTAGCCACCCTTTGCCAATGGCCTGTATTTGGTCAGCGTCCTGCTGTCTTATGAACTGCAGTCCGCTGATATTGGTGCCTATGAACATCGTGCCTCTGCTGTCTTCAAAGAGGCAAGTGATGTAATTGTCGTTCAGTCCGTTCTGTCCCTTTTTCCAGTGAGTTATCTTGCCACTTTTGCCATCAATGCGATATAAGCCGACGTCTGCCATACCTGCCCAGACGTTATCATTATGGTCAACGCACAGGGTGTAGACAAATCGGTTATCCAACTGCACATCGCCTGTTTTGACGAAAGTGTCAGTCGCTTTATCGTAATACCGCAAACCCTGCGTGGTGGCCAACCAGATTCGCCCGTTTTTCTGTCGTGCGATGTAAAATATGGCATCAGAGTCAAGCCCGCGTTCTCGAAGATAGCGACGAGTGGCACCAGTCTTCAGGTTGTAAAGGAACAGGCCATTGCGAAACGTACCAATCCATAAGATTTGCTTCTCTTTGTCATAATATAGGCTGTGTATGTTTTTGCCTAAATTTGGAATATTGGTGAAAGTCTGGCTCTCTCCTGTCTTCAGATTAATTTTCAACAGGCCGTCTCCTTCCGTTGACACCCATAGCATATCTGGTTCTGTTTCTATCATGGTCCGCAGAACACGTCCCTTTAGATAACCTTTTTCTGTTCCAGGCTGCATCCAACGAAAATTTAAGGCATCATTCAGCATGATGTCGACACCACCGAAGTATGTGCCCACCCAGCGGTTGCCCTCTTCATCGGACAGCAGTGCATAGACAGCGTTGTCACTTAGCAGATTTGGATGCAGTTGGTCATGGTGCAGCACTTCTGTCGTCCCGTCGGCTTTAAGGATGAAAATTCCGTTTCCAGTACCAAAGCTGATATTGTGAACATCGTCTTCGTCTATGCACCGTACTAATTCTGAGGGGAAATAGACTTGCACCTCCTCTCTTCCCAAATCGATGCAACTGACCCCTTTGCCATTCCTGCCAATCCAAAGCCGGCCGGCATGATCCACCATCATCGGCACCACCCCGTCGGCTCCTGTCAGAAAATCCTTGTAATATTTGGTGTCAAGTTGGGTGAAGCGAGTCAACTTACGGTCGTAACGGCTGATGCTTGTATTCGATGCAAAGAAGAGGTTGCCTTGGGCGTCATTGGTTAGGGATACGATAAAACCGGCATCGGGGGTTGGCAACAATGTCAGTGAGTCGCCTCGCTCGTCAAACAAAAATAGTCCATTGCCTGCAAAGACAATCTTTCCCTCACTGGTTTCAGCTATGCTCAGTATATTTTCCCTGTCACTACTGTAAGTCCGGAAATCGTCTGTCTTAGGGTTATAGCGGCTCATGCCTTCTGGTGTGCAGACCCAAACGCGCCCACGACTGTCTGTGAATATTTTTTTCACGAAACTGTTGGCCAGCGACCTATTGTTCCCAAGCTCATGGTAGTAGCATCTCATCTCATATCCGTCGTAGCGCACCAGGCCATTGCGTGTGCCTATCCAAACATAGCCCTGCTTATCTTGAGCCAATGCCTCTACTTGCTTATGAGGCAAGCCCTCCTGACTTCCGATATGCTTGAAAAAATAACTGTAACCCATTACCGGAGAAAGCCCCGACAACAGGAAACCAAAAACCAAAAGACATTTATTTGCAATTCGTTTTACCACAGCACAAAGTTACACATTTTTTGGATATTCCATTCATCATTCACAAACAATCTACATTATTACGGTCATTGATTTCCTATTGTAAGCCTGCCTTGGATGAAAGTTGCTGTGGCAATATGCATCAGTCGGGGGTGTATCTTCGTATGTGAGAAGTGTGAGTGAAACACGATACGCAACTGACCATCATGGTCTGTAAAAAGGGAGTGATGACCACATCCAGCAAGACCGTTCCAACGGTGAAGTATTGGGTTCTTCTCTGATTTTGTCCAGACTGCATCTATCGTTGGGGCAGTTGCGTAACCGACAGCATAGTCCTGACTTTGATAGTCATTGGCTGAGTAGGTGAGATAGTATTGGCCGCCGTGCTTGATGACGAAGGGCCCCTCACAGACACGCCCCAACCGGCCTTCCCATGGCTCGGTGACATGGATACACTCGCGCAGCGTACCAGCAACCGGGGTCATAAGATTGCTATCGAGGCGGCATCGCCAAATGCAATTGCCATCTGTAAAGCGGACGAAGAAGAGCCATGCCGAACCATCATCGTCGAAAAAAACGCTGGAGTCGATGCATTTCTCGTCACCCAGCAGCGACTGCATCATCCGAGTGCCTTGCTGTCGGAAAGGGCCTAATGGAGAGTTAGCAACAGCGACATACAAGTGCTCATTGGCTGAGTAATACATATAATATCTGCCATTCTTATGGTAGACTTCCGGTGCCCAAAACCAGCGTTCTTCTGTCGTGTTCACTTTGGAGAGTGCCAGTCCTTGAAATTTCCATGTCTGCAGGTCTGTGGAAGTATAAACTTCTATGCCATCGGGGGAATGTGTGCCATAGGCATAGTAGACACCATCCTCGAATAGGATATATGGGTCGGCTAAAGGTGCAAGGCCATCCACCTTGTTTTCGGCAAAGACTATCCATGCCATCGTCAGGCATAGCCACAAAGAGATTTGTCTTTTCATTTGCGATTGAGTATCTTCCGGGTTTTGATGGTTCCGTCAGGCTGCCGCTCTCGGATAACCGTCAAAGGCAGACCTGGATAATAAGATGAAAGGTTCACGATACGCTCAATGGGGTAGAAAGTCTTTTCAACACTTCCAATGGCAGTATCTTCGGGTTTTTCTCCCAAACGTAGTTCCATCCAGGTCCACGGTTTGTCAGGATGGGCATCAGGGATGGATTCGGTATAAGGTGTTCCACTGCGATTGTCCACACATTCTATGGCAAAAGCCAACCTTTGCCCCACTGGAGGCTCCTGAAGTCCGAAGTCCGACCAGGGGATGGCTGTCTCAATGATGTAGTAACCGGAGCTTGATGATGTGGCAGTGCGCATTTTGAGGTCGCTGGGGCTGCCGTAGCTCCATCTGCCATCAGCACCATAGTAAGGACGCATCAGTGTTCCATTCCTTCTGATGCCAAACTTGTAGCAGCCTTGCTGTGGAAGTTCGTCACAGGTATCCTGCATATCGAAATAGAGTGTGATGGCATCACAGTCAGCTCCGTTAGGCACCTGCGTCCGGTCGCTTACACGCGTGAAGAAATATAGAGAGTCGGTATCGTAAGCCAAGTCTGCAGCAACTCGTGTTCCTGTTTGCGTCCCGAGAATCATCTGTGTGGCATTGCGCTTCAGATAGCCCTCACCATTGGTCAGTTTGCCGTCTATGACAGGATGGCCATATGGAGCCTGAAGTTGCCTGACTGGGTAGCCCTTTATCATTTCGATATTCCCTGCTATACCACTGACCGCTACTACAATTCCTGTATCAATGACAGCCAGTGAGTTCCATAGTCCCTCTTCATTAGCGCCAATGTTGAAAGGTACACTGACTGCTTTGAAGTCGCGGGCCTCGCTGTTGCCCACAGCCACACGCATCTGTGGATGACCGTCATGATTCAGTCCAGACTGATGACTCATCACCGTCTCACCCCACGGCAATACACGCAGATAAGGTGCGCCTCCCAGTGCCTTGGGAGCGAAATCAAGGTTATAGGTTTTTTCTCTGTTCTTGTCTGTGCCACTTACCCAATAGTCATCAGCCCAGTTGTTGTCCAAGGTGGTGCGTACGGTTGTCGGATAGAAGTCAGTGAAGCCGGCTCCCCATCCATTATCTTCTATGATGACCACTATTTCCGAACCGTCTTTCAACAAAACGGGCGATGGCATACCGTCACGGTAATACTGCCTGAAGCTGATACGCTGCGGTTCTGTCCACGATAGTCCACCGTCGAAGGAGCGGCAAAGTGATATCTGCTGCTCGCTACTGTTGGTGAAAGGGCTCTCATCGGCAAAGTATAACTGCAGTTCGCCCGAAGGTAGCTGGAGCATTGACGGCTCCCAACAGCCGTCACCCCAAAGGTGGCTGGCATCGTAGACAAGAATCTCATCGCTCCACGTACGTCCATTGTCCTCCGACCGTCTGCATCTTATGCCGAATTTCCTGTCTTCCGAATAAGGGCTGACAGGTCGTGGATTATAGGCAACGACAATTGTCCCATCGCTCAGCTGAATTAAGTCGGGCACACATTCGTTCACACCAGTGGGGTTTGAGGCAATGCGTGTTGGCGATGACCATGACGCACCCTTATTGGAACTTGTCGCCATCTGGATGCCTCCGCTTTCGCAGACAGCCATGAGACTTCCATCTTGCAACTCAATCACACGGCTATAACCACCACCTCGGAAGATTGTGGTACGTGTGGCTGTGTCCCAAAAGATTCGCGACCCTTTATACGGTTCCACTCTTATCGCTTTTGCGGGAAGAGTGAAAACCGATATAAGGGTCAGGCTGATGAGAATAACTTTTAATCTGAACATCTGCTATAATAACTCTATTCTTTGCTGAATATTATACGGGAATCTGCTGTGACTTGGGTATTGCTGCCATGTGTGCGGCGGAGCGTATACTCATGGTTGGGCACAATCAAACTGCCAGGAGATACCACAGACTGTCCGTCAAGCAGCTGCACACCATCGTCAACGGTAAAGTCGAGCGTCGGGTCATCACCAGTATAAATGTAGGTCAGCAGATCCTGATAGTAAGCTGACCGCCTAGGTGTGGCTTCTTTTTCACCCACAGTGACCGTCAGCAGTTCCGGATAGACCATGCCATAAAGCGTGTAGTCGCGCACGGTACCCGAGGCAGAGACGACGCGGATTGCATGGTCGGCATTCAGCGCATAGTAAGTGCGTGAATTGTACGGTTCTCCGTCAATGGTAACCTTTGCCGAATCGCTCTCAATGGAAAGATTGAGCCGTTGACGACTGGCGTTCACCGCGATCTCACGGTTGTTGTAGAGTTGTTTCTGAGGCAGACGCATCACCCAAGTGTCATCACCAATCAATTGAGCGTAATAGACATTGGGCGTGACAGTGGCGGAAATGGCATCAATGGTGTTCACGTCATCGGTGACGGTGACATCAAAGCTGTACATGTCGGTCTTCAGCGATTTGCCTAGATAAGTGTCGTATGTACTGGCGATGCAGACCACGTGAAACGTGCCTGGCGTATGGTAGCTATAAGTGAACAGTCCTTTGTTGACGGCAAATCCTGTGTTGCTCGAATCGCGCCGTTCATACTGGTGGTCCTTGTCTCCTGTGAAAACAACAATTTGGTCGGCCACACCAGTGAAGTGTATCTCCATCGACTCATTGATTTCCAAATTGGTCTTGCTGACATTGGCCTGCAACGAGGGTGTCCGGGCTGGCTCATTGTCATCGCTGCAAGAGGCGAGGAATAACGTGAATAGTGAGCAATGAATAGTAAATAATACTAAACCTGTCAATAGCTTTCTGTATCTTTTGGTAATCATATCTTTCATTTCTTTAATCTCAAATCACAGTTCTCTTAGTATCCCGGATTCTGTTCCACCACGCCATTGCTTATGTCAATCTCATTCTGAGGGATAGGCATACGCTCGTGTACACCAGCTATGAAATACAAACCACGGCTGTTGGGGCGAGAACGGCCGAACGTATGGAGCACCTCGGCGGCACGTCCTTGACGGACAAGGTCGAAATAGCGGTCCCACTCGTAGGCCAGCTCCATCCGGCGCTCACTGTAGATTTGGTCGCGGATATAGCCATAACTGCCAGGCTGGTAGAGTCGGGTGCTGCCATTGATGGTGTTGACCTGTGCCTTACAGAGATTCAGTTTTTCCAGAGCTTCCTCACGATTGCCTGTCTCGTTGAGGGCCTCGGCCTGCATCAGCACCACATCGACATATCTCAATACACGGCGGTTACGTCCATTGTCACCGGCATTCTGTGGTTTGTCTTTCTTTGGTGTATACCATTTCAGCGACACGAATCGGCCTTCACCACCCTGCCACATCTCACCGTCTGGGGTGTTGCCTTGATGATGGATGACATAGTCTTTGCGCACATCATCGCCGAAGATGTCGTTGACGATACCGCTGGTGCCGTACATCTGGGTCGTACCCACGTCGAAGTGCTCGATGCCTGCGCCTTCGTTGACATCGCCGTTGGATCCGTCGGCACTCTCCTTGAAGACAACCTCAAAGACAGAGCCTTTGCAGAACTCGCCGTCAGAATACCACTGATAGACGTAGGCCCATTTGTCGCCGTTGTGGAGAGGGTCACCGAAGTAGTCACGGTAGTTCAGAGAATAGATATTGTTCACGTCGAACAGCCTGGTTTGAGCAGTCTCATACTGATAGTCAGAAGCCGTGTACTGCTGGGGTTGGAACCACAGTCGCTGGCGCAGGGACTCCCAGTCTTCCTGTCCGTCGTATTTCAGCACTTGGCCGATAGTGAGGGGAGCACCATCGATAAAATAGCGTCCCAGTTGTGCCATCTCTTCCCATTTGGAAGAGGGAACACCTGGTTTGGCCTGATACATCAGCACTTTCATCAAGAGGGCCGTGGCAGCTCCTTTGGTTGCCTTGCCCACCTCTCCATATGCATAACTTACCGGCAGCATTACCATTGCCTCCCGCAAGTCTTTCTCAATGTATGCGTAGGTCTCTTCTTCTGTACTTCGGGGTATGACAAGCTTGTCAACTGTTTCTGTCTCAGGTCGGATAGGAACACCACCGTAGGTCTTCACAAGGTTGAAGTAGAAGAATGCGCGCAAAAATTTGGCCTGGCCATAGATACGTTGTATCTGCTGGTAAGCATCATAGGAGTGGGTCGACATCTGTACGCGGTTGATGTTTGCGATGACTTGGTTGGCGCGATGTACACCGATATAGTTGACTTCCCAACGTTGACGAATCCAGACGTTCGAGGTGTTGAAACGGAACATCACGAGTTGCCCCATTTCTGACCCCAGGCCTTCGTCCACGCCAAGTACATTGTCTCCCATGGCTTCACCGAAGCGCCACTCTTGGTTGTTGTAGTCATCGCGTTGCAGCACGTCGTAGACGGCATCAAGTGCCGACTGAAGTTTATAGGGCGTGTCATAGTAAGTCTCGTCAGTGGCATTGCCTTGAATATCCTTGTCCAGGAAGTCGCTGCAGGAAGTGATTAGCAACATGGATAGAGAAAAGAGCAACGTGGAAAGAGAAAGCCGGAAATATCTCTTGGTAATCATAATCATCTATTTTCAGTTATCAGTTCTCATTTTAAAGTCCAAATTTCAAGCCCAACGTGAATGAGCGGGTCTGAGGGTAGTTGCCATAGTCAACACCCATGTTGAGATTGTTCCCCTCAGTGCCGACCACACGACCTACTTCAGGGTCAAAGCCATTGTAGCTTGTGAAGGTCAGCAGGTTATAACCTGTCAATGAGATAGCCATACTGCTGAACCCGATTTTCTGGAGTATATGCTCTGGCATGGTCCATGTCAGTCGCATTTCTTTCAGACGTACGTAGGAACCATCGTGAACGAAGAAATCACTGGCTCGGAAATTCTGGTTGGGGTCGCTGTCACGCAGGTCTGGGATAGAGGCATCTGTGTTCAGAGGGAAGAACTCACGCCCCTCTATCAGCTGGCCCGACCAGTGCTTCTCGCGCAGGTCAGCACTCACGTTATGCATGCCGGCAGCATTATAGAGGAAGTTGTCCATCACATTGAACACCTTGTTGCCAGTCTGCCCCTGAAAGAAAATGTTCAGGTCGAAATTCTTGTAACCAACAGCCATGGGAATACCGAAGACAAACTTGGGCAGCGGTGAACCAAGGAACGTTCGGTCTTCGGCCGTGATCTTGCCGTCGCCATTGAGGTCCTTGAAGCGGAAATCACCAGGCTTGGTGGTCTGTTCCCAATAGTTCTTACCAAAGTCATATTGTGCACTGGCACGTACCTCCTCAAAGGTTTGGAAGATGCCATCAGTGACATATCCATAGAAAGCACCGATGGGCTGGCCTACAACGGTCTTGGTGACGGGATCGCTGAGAGCCAGGTTGACGGTATTGCCCCAAACAGGCTCGTTGCCAGTACCGAGACTGGTCACCTCGTTCTTGATCCAAGAGAGGTTGAACCCCACTTCGTAGCGGAAGTTCTTGCCGATGTTGTCGCGCCATTTCACGTCGTACTCCAGACCGTAGTTCTTCACAGCACCGGCATTGGTCATCGGCGCGCCTGCGGCATTCAGTCCGGCAGAGAGAACGGTAGGAACACGCAACAGCATGTCTGTGGTCTTGCGGTTGAAATACTCTACAGTCAGCATCAGACGATTACTCAGGAAGGAGAAATCAATACCGATGTTCTTTGACTCACTCTTTTCCCACTTGATGTCATCATTGCCAAGCACGGTGGCTGTTGAGCCTTCCCACAATGTGTGGTTACCCACGCCATACGGATAGTTGTATCCTGATGACAGGTAGGTATAACGCGCCATTTCGTCGATACGGTTGTTGCCTAAAAGTCCCCAGCCGATACGCAGTTTTCCCAACGAGAGCCAGGAGAGGCTTTTCAGGGCAGGGAGATTGGAGAATTTCCAGCCGACAGACACTGAGGGGAACACACCCCAGCGATTGTCTTTGGAGAACTTCGAGGAGCCATCGGCACGTATATTGGCCTGTAGCAGGTAGGTATCGTCGAAGGAATAGTTGATGCGCCCAATCCAGCCGATAGCTGTCCAGTCACGGGGAAGGCCATAAGTCTTGTCACCCGTGTAGGCGCTGGAGAGATAGCGGAACACATCCTCATTACTGGGCGTGCCCTTGCGGTGTGACTCCTGGAAGTCGTATTTGTAGCCTTCTAATACTTGACCGCCCAATACGGTAAGACTGTGTTTCCCTGCTTCCAGCATCCAGGTAAGCAGATTGTCCACTTCCCATTTGCCGACATTGTTCTGACGCTTATATACTTCTGTCAGTGTGGTGGGCATCACGAAGTCTTCATTCAGGCCGAAGTACTCGTAGAAGTTTTCGTTGGTTTCACGATTGTTGTAGTAAGATGCCTTGAACTGATAGGTAAGTCCTTTCAGCAGACGGGCATCCAGGCTGATGTTCATGTCGAAGCGCTGGTTGCTCACTTCTTCGTTGTCGCGGTCAATGATGGCCACGGGATCTTCTTCATAGTAATAACCCACATTGTTATGGGCATAGACGTTGGGGCGCCATTGCAATGCCTTGCGGAGCACACTTTCGCCGCCCTCAGGCACAGGGTTACGATTATCGGCAGTAAACGACATGTTGGTGGTCATTGTCAGCCATTTTGTCAACTGTGCCTTCACGTTCATGCGGGTATTTAGGCGCTGGTAGTCGGATGTCTTCACGATACCTTTCTCGTTAAAGTAACTGGCACTGACCAGATATTGCAGTTTGTCATTGCCCCCTGACACACTGACGGCATGCTGCTGCTTGGTGCCTGTGCGGGTGATGGCATCCCAGTAGTTGCCGACACGGTTATGGCGTATGGTATCCAGATCATGGTATTTTTTCTCATCATAGATAGGGGTCCCATTTGCATCAGGTGACATATATAGTTGTCCTTTGTAGGAATAGTCGCTGCGCCCAGAGATATAGTCGCGCATCAGAGTGTAGTCTTCAAGTCCCATCACATCGATAGTCTTCCATGGATTGGAGAATCCGAAGTAACCATCATACGTAACACGGGTCTTGCCTTCCTTTCCGCTCTTGGTGGTGATGACTACCACGCCATTGGCAGCCCTTGAGCCGTAGATGGCACTTGACGCTGCGTCCTTGAAAATTTCCACGTTCTCAATATCGTTGGGGTTCAGGTAGTCGATATTGTCCACCACAAAGCCATCCACCACATAGAGAGGGTCGGCATCGTTCACCGTTCCTGTGCCACGCACCTTGATAGTGGTCTTGCCGCCAGGGGCTCCGGTATTCTGAATCACGTTCACACCCGCAGCCCTTCCTTGCAGGGCCTGGAGTGCACTGCTGACAGGCACGTTGTTCACATCCTTGCCGGCAATCGATGAGATGGAGCCTGTGATGTCGCTCTTCTTCTGGACACCATAACCAATGATTACCAACTCGTCGAGCAGTTGTGTGTCTGACACCATTGAAATGTCAATCTGTCGACGGCCAGCCACGCGCTCCGTGTGCTTCTTATAACCCATATAGGTGAACTCCAAGGTGGCTCCGGCATCAGCGATGATTATGTAGTGTCCATCGAAATCAGTAATGACCCCCGTGTTCTGACCTACAACCTTCACTGTGACACCGATGAGCGTCTCTCCATTCTGCTTGTCCGTGACGGTTCCCGTCACCTCAGTCGTTTGCGCCCAGGATGTGGCTGCCAGAATGAGAGAGAGCAGCAGGACGGCAAGCCTTGGAATATGATTGTTCCTGTTCATGAATAAAATGTTTATAGAATAGATGATGATTAGGAATCAGGGAGATTTCTCCCTGATTCCTAATAAGTTTAGCGTACAACGACTTTCTTGCCGTTGACGATATAGACACCTTTCTGAAGCTTTCCGCTTACGCGCATACCATTGAGGTTGTAGATGCCATTGTTACTTGCCTCTGCCTCTCTCACTTCAGTGATACTGTCGAAGTTGCCAAACTCAGGCTCAATGTAACCGAAGTCGCTCACGCCGTCCCAACCTTCTTTGGTGTAGTTGTCCACATAGATCTGGTGGGTTTTGTCGGAGGCGAAGATGATGGTACCATTAAGGTTGCGCAGAGAGTGGCAGAAGTCACCAGTCTCATCGAGATGGGTTACAACAACAGGTGTTGCTTCTTTGCTGTCCAGACGGTAGAGGGCTCCAGTGTAGGCTCCCACTGCAGGGGCGCTGACCTCATTCCACCAATACATCGAACCTCCAGCCACGGTCTGCTCCTTGATCCAGTCGCAGCCATTGCCTGGAACGAAGTCCATCTGCAGCTGAACCTTTTCGCCGTCGAAATACCACATTTCACCACCTATATGTGTATCGATGGCAGCATCGAAACCATGGGCGGCACAGAACATATAGACACCGTCGAACACACATCCCGGATCGGAGAAGGAGTTGTGGTCCGAGGATGGCTCTTCCTGCCATACGTCATAGTAAACCCAGTCGCCACGTTTGTTGCCATATCCGCCAAACTCCTGTCCACCATCGGGAGAGAAGGCACGGTACCAAATCTTGTCCTTGTAAACCTCAAAGCCATAGCCGAAGGGATTGCCGCCGAAGCCGATACCATTCTCATTCTTGCCGGGGTTGGTGTCCTTCACCAAGAATGTGTGGTCGTCACCATCGCCACCAGGATCGTTGGCATTCTCTGCCTTTGTTCCATCAGAGTACCAAGGCTCATTGCCAAAGTCGGGTGTCCAGCACTTGAACACGACGCCCTCGTTTTTGTAGTTCTCCAAATTGTCGATGGCACTGCTACGTGTAAAGCCCTCTGCGTAGCCCCATTCGCCTTCTGGCCAGCGCTCCCAGTTGATGTCCATTACCAGATAAGTGCCATTTTCTGTGCCATCGGTCACCCAAAGTTCTTCACCTGTAGTACCGTCAATGTCATCGGCCTTGAAGAATACCCGACGGCCTGAGCGCACATAGGCCGTATGAAGGGTGGTATTGTCCTGACCCGGCCACTTCAGATCGACGGCCTTTACGCGACGGGTACCTTCCACCGTACCATCGGTCACCCAGAGCCAGCGCTGCGGGCCGCGGTCGGGGTCGTACTCGGCGCTTTCTTCGTCGTAGGCAGCGAAGATAGCCTGTGTCTCGTTCATCTGAGTGAAAGCCACAGGACTGGCACCTGTACCCGGTACGATATTCTCTGTCAGTTGCTTCGTTCCTGCTTCCGTACCATCCGAGACCCATACCTGCACCTCATCCAGGTCGGTGTAGGCAGCGAAGAGAACCTTGTCATTCAGACGGCCAAGGTTGCTTGGATTGGAAGAGCCCACCCCCGGCACGATATCCTTTACAAGGTGAGTGCCCTCCTTGGTGCCGTCAGTCACCCAAAGTTCCTCTCCGTTGGCATTATCGGTGGCAGCGAAAAATGCTTTGTAGCCTTTCTCTGGCGAACCGGCCACCACCAGGTTCTTGGCTTTGTCCTGCTTACGCTCAGGATTGACGTTGGCCTGAACGCCGTCGGGCAGCAGGGCCACCACGTTGTCTGTCTGTGCCATTGCCTCGCCTGCAAGGGTCAGCATGGCTGTCATGAGTAGTAATTTACCATACTTCATAATTGTTGTGCTTTAAAAGATATTAATAATAATGATGTGAACTATTTCCTGTCGTTGAGCATCTGCTCAACTTCTTTTTTGGCTTGCTGTCGGCTTTTGGTAAAGATGCGCTTGATACGCTCCATGTCAAACTTGCGCTCACGGTCGTAGGTATAGATGCCGTTTTTCTCCAATTCCACATCGACAATCTGCGTGTAGCAGAAGCCACAGATGTGGTCTATGCTTAGCACCACGTTCACCTGGTCTTCCAGACGACGGTAGAATTCCTCCAATGTCTCAGGGTCCTTTCCGTATCCCCAGAACTGTCCCTCTGGCGCGACCTCCTCGGCCTGCATTTTCTTGATCCATCGTATGCCGCCAAACTCATCTATCATATAGGCCTCACCTTGATAGGGAGCGCTTTCGCGAGGGTGCTGCACATATACACTGCCATCTTCTTTCTCACGCAGTTGTTCATAGAGTTCCACGGGATCATGCACATAGGTGTGCTCGGCGTATATGTCGGTAAAACCGGCATGATATCCGCCACTGGCCGACACGACGGGCCGGGTGCGGTCCAGACGGTGTGTGATGAAATAGAGGTCGTTGGTGAGACGGGCCCTTTGGGCATCACGGTCAGGACACCATGTCTCGTTTAGTGGTGACCAAGCCACGAGACATGGCTCATTGTAGTCGCGCTCCACGCATTCTTCCCATTCGGCTATCATATTGCGTGCGGCTATCTGGTCGGTCCAATCCAGCTCCCAAGAGGGTGATTCACCCCAAGTCAGGTAGCCCAATTTGTCGGCCCAGTAGAAATAGCGCTGCTCAAACACTTTCTGATGCAGGCGTGCGCCATTGAAACCGGCTTCCTTGGCCAACACGATGTCGCGTTTGAGTTGTTCGTCGGTGGGAGCAGTCCACTGACCATCGGGGTAATAGCCCTGATCGAGAACCAACCGCTGGTAATAAGGCTCGTTGTTCAAATAGAATGTGCGGCCACGTAGTTCTGACTTGCGCATACCAACGTACGAACTGACATGGTCGATTACTTGACCGCGGTTGTCTTTAACTATGTATTCTACATCGTAGAGGAACGGATGCTCAGGCGACCATGTCTTCACCTTGCTGATTTTCGCTGTCAACGTGGCATTGTCACTGGCTTTGGTCTCACCGCGCCATACTGTTTTTGAACCGTCACGGATAGTGACGGTGAGTGTCTTGCTTCCGTCTGTCTCATAGAATACCGGCTCTAGCACAAACTGGCTGTTGTCCAGGTCGGGCGTAACGCGAACCTTCTTCAGTCCCCCCATGGCAACAGGCTCCAGCCATACTGTCGACCAGATGCCTGTCACACGGGTATAGAAGCATTCATAACTGTTCAGTCTACGGCTTTGTTTGCCGCCAGGCTGCAGTTGCGAGCGCACGTCATCCTCTACATAAACAACCAAATTATAACTATTACCTATTTTTACATATTTTGTTATATCCACATCGAACGAGGCAGCACCGCCGTAGTGGGTGAACACGTGCTTGCCGTCTATGAAAATTTGAGATTTATAATCCACACCTCCGAAGTGTAGTATAATATGACTGCCATCCCACGACTGAGGAATGCTGATGGTGCGGTGATACCAAAGTGCATTGATAAAATCCTTGTGGCCTATACCTGAAAGCGGACTCTCCGGACAGAAAGGGACAACAATCTTGCCATCGAAACCCTTACTATGTTGAAGCCCTTGCTCCAGACCACTGCGGCCGAAATCAAACTGATAGGTCCATTCACCGTTTAGGCAAATCCAATGCTTGCGCTCAAATTGAGGCCGGGGATACTCTGGCCGTGGAATGTCGGCTCCATATATGTAAGCAGACATTAAAACTAAAAGAGCAGTGAAATACTTTCTTATACTTCTCATTTTTCAGTGTTTGATTGATGCGTCAAAAGTACAGAGCACGTAGTAAAATGGTCTGCAAATTCGTCCATACTATCTGCATTTTTGTTCTTTTGGACTATTTTACCTGATAATAGAGAATATTCCTTACCAGGATTTGTTGGACAGTATCACTGAAGAGCCCAATACGTGTGGCGGCTGGTTTGCTGAGACAGACGGTGGCCTGTTCTGAATCATCTACAAAAACGTGGATGGTCTTTCCCCGCTTGTCGATACGGAGTTGGTTGATGGAAGCGAAGTCATGCCGGGTCTCTATACGGTAGAGATAACGGTTGTTCGATTGGGGGTCCTTATTAATGAAGCGAAGTGCTTGGGTCTTGATCTGGGGAAACATAATGGTCTGAAGTTCATCGTAACCCGAGGATGCCTGCTGATACTCCAGCGGTCGCCATGTGTCGCCGTCGAGCCAGTCTATCTGCTGCGTTGCTGCCATATCCGCACGCAGCTGTCCAGACTCTTCTTTTAGGCTGAGAGCGGAGGCGTAAGGGTCATTGTCAGCATCATATTTGGGCATGGTGATGGCAGAGAGGTATGTAGGGCTGTCGAAACGGTATTGTTTCTCATACGTATCTGAGTATTTGATGTCCGGATAATGCACCACATTTCTGGCCAGCGGCTTTTCCATACGCCTGATTTTTCCTTTCTCGCATTGTTCAACAACTAACGACTGACGAGGGGCGTCGATGGTTACGCGCACGTAGTTTCGAGAATCCTGCCAGGCAGCATAGACACCATAGACTCCACTTTCAGGATGTATGTTTTCAAACATCACACTCAACTCATAGTCATCGGCTGCCTTGCCTTTAAAGACAGCGCCCTTTGGGAGAAACAGACCGTCAGCAGTTGTGTTAGAGCCTTCCCAGCCGCTGAAATGGCATCCCCATTCGTCCCATCCGTTGGTGTAACTGACATACTCCACATCAGACTCTTTTTGTCCACCCAGCCAGGACATGCCATCTCCGATGACTGCCACGTGGTCTTCAACCAGGACATCGTCAATCCATATGGTTAATAAAGCGGCATTGCGTTCGATGCGCCATTGATGGCTCACGTCGGTACCCATTTCTTCAGGCAGCAACAGACGGTGATTCCCTATGAGGATGCCACAGGAAGGGGTGGTTGGCTTGAAAGTCAGCTCCAGAAGATAGGAGTCAGAAGGACTGATGCCTTCGAGTGACGTACCACAGTATTGTGGCAGCGATGGGAGAGGGTGAAATCCCTCCGAAAGTTTGTCGGTGATACCGTCAACCGTGAGGCGGTTGTTGGTGAAGTGAATGCGATCAACATACTGGTCGCGGTATCTGCCCTTATTGGCCATATAGACGAGCCACCACTCCCAGCCATTGGGCCCTCTGACAATGTTGGGCTGTCCAGGGGTAAAGAGACTGTCGTTCTCGTGGCTGACATACATATCCCAAAGAGAACGGTCGGCCTTGGGGCCTACAACAGGATGACTGTACTTGCCGCCGGGATTGAAACCGAGGGGGCTTTCTGCCTCACACACTCCCAAACGATAGTTGCCATAGGTATGGGCTGTATGGTTGGCATTATACATCATATAGTACTTGCCACGATATTTTACCACAAAGGGTCCTTCTGCTACTCGGTTGTCGAGTGTCTCCCAAGTGCCAGGCTGTGAACTGAACTGCTGTACAGCCTCTCCACAGAACGAGAAGTCTTGGTTCATCGGTCTGCCCCAGATGGTATTGCCATCGGTAAACTTCACCATATATAAATAGAGTCGGCCATCTTCATCGCGAAACACTTGTGGGTCTATGCGGTTCTCAAACCATTGGTCATCTCTCACTTCGCGGAAAGGGCCTGTAATCGTAGGCGACGTGGCATGGGTGATATGCACGATATGTCGGTCTGGTCCCCAATAGTTGACACTGAACAAAAGATGAAACTGGCCATTGCTGTAAGTAATATCGTCGGCATGAACTTGATTGTTGCGGGCACCCGTTCCGTGCGTCCACTTATTGTCGAGGTCGAACACGTGGATTCGCTGGTCCCAGTGTGTCAGATCACTGCTGACATAGAAGTCACCATGGGTAGCCACGCCACCAAGGTAATACTTGCCGGCATATTTCAGCACACCGGCATCGGCCACCCTCTTGATGACCGGATTCTCGCGATTCTGGCCAGATGCTGTCATTACTGAAGCCAGAAGTAATATCACAAAACAATTTCTCATATCATTTATGTTATAAGCGTTATGTCACACGATTTCGCCATCTGTGGGCATTAATTAGGAACTTTCATTAACCATATCAGCTACTACTTGATGAAAGATTTTCAATCACAAAAGTAAAAACATGAACCAACTTGAGTCTGCATTATAATCCCAATAATATGGAATATTGTCTATTTGACAATAAAATAAGCTGAAACTTTGGGTCGAGGCATCCATTCACTTATGCCGAATTCGGAATAAGTGGACGAAGGCCAGTACCGACGAATTATTAAAACGGCCTCTTTGATAATTATTCTCACGTCCACGCTCACCTCAGTCAGACCGCCTTGGCTCACCCTAAACTCCTTGATGAGTTTGAAGTTCTGATTGAGCAGCATGACATGAGCTTCCTCGATGGTCAGGTCTTGCATGATGGGGCGCATGTAGTTGTAGATGGAAGTGGCAGAGGACATGTCGGGGCGGAGTCCCATGGTGGCCAGCTGGCGGCGCTTGCCTAGTTCGATGGCCGCCATAATCTTGCAGATGGTATAGGTGCCCACGCCGTCAATCTCGCTGAGTTCATGTTGTTCGGCTTTGCCCAACTTGGAGAGGTCGCGGTCGTATCTGTCGAGGATGGCATCGGCTATCTCCACTGCATTGTGCTGCGGCGTTCCGCTCCCCACGAGGATGGAGAGCAGTTCCGCATTGGTGAGGGCGTTGACACCCATGGAGAGAAGTTTCGTACTTGGGCGGTCTTCCGCTGCCCATTGTTTCACGCTCATTCTGATGGTTGTTGTTCTCATATCTTTTGAATTAGTCATTGTAGCGTCTGAAGTATTTGGTCTTGGCGAGGAAGAAAGCCATTTTCACGTTCGCTCCGGCTGAAATCATGCGGTCGATGAAAGCGGTGGCGGTCTTGCCGGTGGTCACGATGTCGTCAATGACGATGATGTTCTT
>Ga0256407_10005714_pt1 | contig 19703 bp, 14 predicted proteins | sample RumenRJG_04DNA_FD_193489 | JGI IMG/M metagenome (GOLD analysis project Ga0256407, IMG submission 193489) | Bovine rumen microbial communities from Lethbridge, Alberta, Canada - RJG_04 | ecosystem: Host-associated > Mammals > Digestive system > Stomach > Rumen | place: Canada: Alberta... | reverse complement strand
GTATTTGTTATAGAGTCCGCAGCTCGACAGCAGCAGGGCTGCGGACATGAATATCATTATTTTCTTCATATTACTTCTCTATTTCATAATCAACGGGTTTCGCATGTGCATACTGGGCCAGTTCGGCTGCAACCTCGGCATTCTCCTCATCCTCGAACTTCAGCGGTCTGATCTTCTCCTGGAGTGACTGGAAGATGACAAACAGCGTAGGAACGACGAAGATCTGCAGGATGGTACCGATGAGCATACCGCCCACGGCAGCAGCACCCAGCGTCTGGTTACCATTCTTACCGACGCCTGAGGCAAACATCATTGGCAACAGACCAATGACCATTGCCAACGAAGTCATCAGGATAGGACGCAGACGGGCTGCGGCGCCCAGTACGGCAGACCACGAGATGGCCATACCCGTCTGACGACGCTCAAGGGCGAACTGCACAATCAGAATGGCGTTCTTTGCCAACAGACCAATCAGCATGATCAGCGAAATCTGCATGTAGATATCGTTAGCATGCCCGAAGAGATTGGTAAACAGGAAACAGCCTGCCAGTCCGAAAGGTACAGACAGCAATACTGATAGCGGCAGGATGTATGACTCGTACTGGGCTGACAGGATCAGATAGATGAAGACGAAACAGAGCAGGAAGATCACACCAGTCGTATTCGAAGCCTTAGCCTCCTCACGGGTCAGACCCGAGAAATCGTAGGTGTAACCTGCTGGCAACATGTCGGCAGCAATGTCGCGGATGGCCTGAATAGCCTCACCAGTAGAGTAGCCGTTGGCCACCGTACCCGTCACGTTAATAGAAGTAAACAGGTTGAAACGGTTGATGTTAGACGGACCATAGACACGCTCCAGATTACAGAACTCCTTGACAGGAGCCATTCCTGCGGATGTGCGTACATATATACTATTGAGTGAAGCCTCCGTCATACGGGTCTCGGGTGCTCCCTGGATCATCACACGATAGAGCTTACCATAGGCATTGAAGTTGGAGGCATAGAGACCACCATAGTAACCCTGCAACGTAGAGAGTACGGTAGCAGGCGAGATGCCGCTCTGCTTACATTTGGCCACATCGACGTGAACCATGTACTGCGGATAGTTCGGGTTATAAGAGGTCTGAGCCATCTGGAACTCCGGACGCTTGTTCAGCTCTGCAATGAAGTCCTTCACGATATTATAGAACTTCGTCAGGTCACCACCCGTACGGTCCTGCATCACGAGCGAGATACCCGAGTTGGCAGAGAAACCAGGAATCATTGGGGGCGAGAATGCCAGAATCGAGGCATCCTTGATATGAGCTGTCTTGATAAAGATCTGGGCAATCACACCCGTGGCATCATAAGGGTTGAGGAAGAAACGGTAGATACCGTCGCCTTGCCACAGTCCGCTGATCTTCCACCACAGACCCTTCTGACGCTCACTAAACGGCTTCAGTTTCATAATAAACGTGGCCTGATCGGAACCGGCACCTGCAATGAAGTTATAACCCTGAATCTGCTCACGACTCATGATAGCCGGGTCGGCAGCCAGGATGGAGTCAACCTCATCTATGATCTGACGCGTACGGGCCACAGAGGTGGCAGGCGGCATGGAGATGGTACAGAAGATGGTACCAGTATCCTCATCGGGCACAAGACCGCTCTTCGTGGTAAACATCATAATACCCATCACCACAATACCTACCAATACCGTAGCAATGATAGCCAGCGGCTTGCGCACCAGTTTCTCCAAGATACTCTTATACTTACCGATAGTGGTATCGAAAGCTACGTTGAAAGACTGATGGAAACGATCGACACGCGACAGCTTCTTTTCATGGCCCTCCTCATGAGGTTTCAGGAAGATGGCACAAAGCGCAGGCGACAGCGTCAGGGCATTCAGAGCTGAGATGATAATGCTGACAGCCATCGTCACACCGAACTCACGATAGAACGAGCCTGAGGTTCCACCGATAAATGATACCGGCACGAACACAGCTGCCATCACAAGAGTGATGGAGATGATGGCGCCAGAGATCTCATTCATGGCATCGATAGAGGCTGTGAGCGGTGACTTATAACCCTGATCCAACTTGGCATGCACAGCCTCAACCACCACGATAGCATCATCCACCACAATGGCGATAGCCAACAGCAAGGCGGAGAGTACCAGCAGGTTGATGGAGAATCCCATCACATTGAGGAAGAAGAACGTACCGATCAGAGATACAGGTACGGCAATCAGCGGGATCAGCGTAGAACGCATATCCTGCAGGAAGATATACACCACGAGGAACACGAGTGCCAGCGTCATGAAGAGCGTGAACACCACCTCCTCGATAGAGGCATAGAGGAACTCGGTCACGTCGTAGTTGATCTTATAGATCATGCCCGGCGGGAAGAGCTTCGCCTGTTCATCAAGCTCAGCCTTCACCTGCTTGGCGATATCGTTAGCGTTAGAACCGGCAATCTGCTGTACCATACCCATCACAGAGGGCAGGTTGTTGTTTCTCATCGAGACGCTGTACATCAGACCGCCCAACTCGATTCTTGCTACATCCTTCAGTTTCAGTGTCGTACCATCGGGCTTACTCTGAACGATGATGTTACCAAACTCCTCCGGCGTCTTCAAACGACCAGTATAGCGCAGAGAATACTCAAAAGCCACATCCGACTGTTCGCCAAAGGTACCAGGAGCAGCCTCGATATTCTGTTCTGCCATCAAGTTGGCAATATCACTTGGCATCAGACCATGCTGCTTCATCACATCAGGCTTCAGCCAGATACGCATGGAGTAGGTCTTCATACCAGGGCTCATCACATCACCCACACCCTGGATACGCTTCAGGGCCGGGATGATGTTGATGTTGGCGTAGTTCGTCAGGAACTGGTCGTCGTAACGGCCGTCAGACGTCAGGGTGTACATGATCACCTGTGAGGACTGACGCTTCGTCACCGTCACACCCACACGTGTCACCTCGGCAGGCAACAGCGCCTGAGCCTGCGACACACGGTTCTGCACGTTCACGGCACACATATCGGCATTGATACCCTGACGGAACAGGATCTGGATCTGTGCTGAACCGGCAGATGCCGTAGAGGTCATATAGTCCATACCTTCCACACCGTTGATACTCTCCTCAAGCGGCGTGATCACGGAATTCTTCACGGTCTCGGCGTCAGCACCGGGGTACTGGGTATGCACGACGACAGTAGGCGGCGCAATATTCGGATACTGCTCAATAGGCAACGACACCAGGCCGATAAAACCTAGCAAGACGATGGCTATAGAGATCACCGTCGAGAGTACCGGACGTTTGATAAATGTTGTAAAAGTCATATTTTACCTTTTTACTTTTTCACCTTTTTACCTTTTTTACTTCTTCATCGCTCCCACAATGTCGCCGGCACTCATCGCCTTTGCCTGGTCAGCAATCTTCTGCTGATACTTCTCCGGCGTAATGGGAACAATCTCCATGCCATCATGAAGCTTGGTAATACCATTGGTGATATACTTGTCACCAGCCTTCAGACCCTCGGTCACGATATAGGTGTTACCATCGTTCTGGGGATCAACCTTGATCTCGGTGTATTTCACCTTGTTATCCTTATCGAGGACATAGACAAACTTCTTGTCCTGCACCTCAGACACACAGCTCTGGGAGATAATGATAGCATCGCTATTGCTGTGAGGGATGATGATCGCACCTGAGCCACCACTCTTCAGCACTTTCCCTGCATTGGGGAACACGGCGATGATCTGTACAGAACCGGTGGTAGGATCGATCACACCGCTCATCTTGGTGACACGGCCTTCCTGACCATACTCCGTTCCATCAGCCAGCCTCAGCTTCACGGCAGGCATAGCTTCGATGGCACCTGCCAAGCCACCTGCGTTTTTACCCATAGCTATCACGTCCTTCTCAGTCATAGAGAAATAAACTTCCATAGAACTGATGTTAGAGACTGTGGTCAGCGTATTACTTGCACTGACAAGTGTACCAACCTTTAGGGGCAGAGAACCGACGACACCGGAGGCTGGGCTTTTCACATAGCAGAAGCTCAGCATCTCCTTGGCAGAAGCCAGACTTGCCTGAGTTGCTGCCAGATTAGCCACAGCACTCTCGTAGCTGTTCTTAGACGACTGAAGCTCATAATCACCGATCACACCGCTCTCGAACAGTTTCTGAGAGTTATCGTATGTCAACTTAGCCGTGTTTAATGCAGCTGTAGCCGTATTCACCTGAGCCTGTGCCTGACGCACCTGAGCTTGATAAGTCACGTTGTCTAAGACGAAAAGCACCTGTTCGGCACTTACCGTCTGACCTTCCTTCACATTAATCTGGGTAATAAATCCCTGCACCTTCGGATGAATTTCCACATCCTGTACGCCCTTGATAATGGCAGGATAAGTGGATTGCATCGTGGTGCTTGATGTACCCACTGTCACAACAGGAAACTCATTGTCGCCAAACGAAGGGCGACCGCCACCACCTCCACACGATGCCAACAACATCGAGGCGGCAGCAAACATCAAAACTTTCTTCATTTTCATACCTATTTTTGCATATTAGAATTTTCCGACGTGCAAAGGTACGAAAAATATATCTACAGATATATGGATTTTAACAAAGTTTATTGGCTATTAGACTTTTATAGAAGACCTGTTCCGATATCCAACGTCAAAATATACCTTTTTAGACATACCAAATTAGACATCACGCTGGTGACAGCCCCATCTCACGGGCTTTCTCCAACAACAACTGCATCAACGGTTCACGTTCATTTTCGACCTTATTGTCAAGAACGGCATCCTTGAGATACTGCTTCAGCACCCCCACCTCACGACTGGGTTTCAAGTGGAAAAGTTCCATAATCTCATTACCATCGATAACCGGTTGCAGCAAGCGTACATAATCCTTGGCTTTCAAATCAGCAAGTTTCTCACGCACCATACGGAAATTCTCAAGGAACAGTTTCTTGCGCACCTCGTTCTTAGAGGTGATGTCCGCCTCACAGAGGGTCATCAGGTCATCAATATCCTCACCGGCATCATTCATCAGACGACGGACAGCGGAATCGGTGACTTCATCATCAGCGATGGCTATTGGACGCATGTGAAGATCGACGAGTTTCTGAACATACTTCATCTTCATATCCATGGGGAGCATCAGCCGACGGAATATCTGCGGCACCATCTTCGCACCAATGAGATTATGATTATGGAAGGTCCATCCGATGGAAGGATCCCAGCGCTTTGACCTGGTCTTGCCAATGTCGTGCATCAACGCCGCCCAACGCAGCCACAGGTTATCCGACTGTACCGCCACGTTCTCAAGCACTTCAAGGGTGTGGTAGAAGTTATTCTTATGAGCACGCCCGTTCTTCTGTTCCACGATATCAAGGGCAGCCAGTTCTGGCAGGATGATCTGCAGCAGTCCGCAACGCTGCAAATAGTCGAAGCCGATGCTGGGATGAGCCGCCAAGATAATCTTGTTGAGTTCATCCTTAATACGTTCGCCACTCACGATACGGATTCTGTCTGCCATGCGCTCAAGGGCCACATACGTCTCTTCTTCTATCTGGAAGTTAAGCTGGGTGGCGAATCTCACGCATCGCATCATACGCAGGGGATCATCAGAAAAAGTGACATCTGGTTCCAAGGGCGTGGCGATGATACCATCCTCCAGGTCGGCCAGTCCGTTAAACGGATCGACAAGTTCCCCGAAACGTTGGCAATTCAGACAGATGGCCATGGCATTGATGGTGAAGTCACGACGGTTCTGGTCGTCTTCCAAGGTTCCGTCTTCAACAACAGGCTTGCGGGAATCGTGGCTGTAGCTCTCTTTCCGTGCCCCCACGAACTCCACCTCATACTCCCTACCCTTCTGACGGAACTTCACTTGGGCAGTACCAAAATTTTTGAAAACAGACAGGTGGGCTTTCTTACCTACCATCCGCTTCAGTTCTGCTGCTACGGCAATGCCGCTGCCTACGACCACCACGTCAATATCGTTGGAGGGACGTTCCAGAAAGATATCTCTCACATAGCCACCAACGACATAGCACTCCAGCCCCAAACGGTCTGCAGCCTCACTGATCTGGTGGAAAATTTCCTGATCCAGCAACTCAGCCAGTTCTTCATCGGAATATAATTTCATGCAATATGCTTCTGATCTATCGTTATTATCATTATTTGGGTAATTCAAGAATAAAGCGGCAACCATCGTGATAGGTCGTATCGAGGTACAAGTCACCTCCCAGACTCTGGCTATGACGCTTACTCAAGGGCAGACCAAGACCAAGTCCTTCAGAAAGCTCATTCACTTTCGTAAATGGTTTGAACATCTGCTCTATATAACTCTCTGACATGCCAGGCCCATGATCCTCGACAATAAAGCGAACGCTCTTTTCCCCCTCCGACACTTTAACCAAAACAACAGTCCCATCGGAATATTTGGCCGCATTATAAAGCAGTTCGCGCAGCGTACGCATCAGGTAAAGACCGCTAGTACGGATCTGATAGGTATCGGACACATCACTCTCAAACCTGACATTGATCTCTGGAAAGTGCTCTCTTGTATAAGCAATACTTTGAGAGACAATCTCATTACAGGACACCATCTCGTTCTTATGACTACTGAGCTCAACGGAAACGCCAGCATCAGAACTGTCGTAAAGCATCAATAACATGCGTGAGAGCGTCTTCGTGTTATGATCCATCATTTCGACAATCTTCTTCACCTCATCATGAGGAATCTCACCCAGACTATTACGCAGCACCTGGGCAAAGCCCATGATGATATTAAGAGGCGTACGAATCTGGTGGGTTACGTTCTGGATAAAAAGTGTTTTCTGACGGTCTGCTTCTTCCGCCAACTGTGCGGCTTTCAACAGTTCTTCATTACTGGTTTTGGTCTCTTCTGCGACATTCTTGATATCATAGACATGACGATCCAGCGATTCCTGCATGGTGGCAAAACTGTTCTGTAGCCGCCCCACGGCATCATCACGCAGCGTGTGAGGAATCCGTTCTGAATAATTTCCCTCAGCCAATATCTGTGATTGCGTGAGAAGCTGATAAAGGGGTTTAATAGCCTGGGCAACGATTCTCCGACTGATCAGGAGGATCACAATCAGACCGATAATGATCAGAGGAACAATGACATTCGTGAGTCTGTAATAAGCATGAAGAATTTCCCGGTCAGGAATAACCAAGGCCAGGCACCATCTGGTATCAGGAACAGGCTGGAAACACACCATACATGGCGTACCATTGATGGAGACTTGCATATGACCTTTGGCACCTATTGTCATCTCATGCCCAAGCGCAATCAGGTCAGGTTGTTTCTCGGGGTCAAGATCCTCGAAAATGTTTTTATTTAACTCTTGGGTTGAATCCGGATGGATAATAAACCGCCCCTCACTATTAACCATCACGAAATAAGTATTCGGATAGGGCTGCTTGTCGGCAATTGCCTCTTTCAGGCGATTTAAGGCCAAATCAGAAGAAATGACGCCGATAAACCGCCCGTCATCCATATAAAGGGGCTTGCAATAAGAGGCGATGATATTCTTGGTATAAAGGGAACTGTCATTATAGTCATCAAAGGGATCTGTCCAACAAGGCTTCGCCAGTTGTTTCGGTTGTTTATACCAGATCTGATCATAATAGTCATAGGCACCCTCTCTTGTCGTCACAATGGAATCGCCTTCTCTTATGGAATAAGCCGAGAACGGTCCCAGCTCCGGGAACACATCCGGCTCTGTGGTGATGGAACAGCCATTGACATGACTATTGAAAAACACCACACGATGGGTAAGGTTCAATAAAGAATCGGGATTCAGGAACTCCTGTGCCATCCAGCCATTAACATTGGTAGCCGTCTCCACCGCGGTCATACAGCCCGAGACACGCGACACCGTGTTGTCCAACACGCTGGAGACATGTTCTGCGACTTGCTTGCGGAGTAATAAACGCGATTGAAAGAACATAACTCCCAAACAGACCACAAACACAAGGAAGGACAGGAACAGGATACTGACTCCAAGCTTCAATGAGAGAGAATTGCGTATCCTACCCATGATACCCCTCCTTTCCCATGGTCTCTTTCGACAGTTCAAGCAGATGATTGAGCAGATCCGTAATCACCTCACCTTGTTTCTGGATATCATCAGCCATCACATCAACATCTTCAGGCTTCATCGTTTCCAGATGCCACAGATGATCCACTTGCTCAGAGATCAACTGAACAGGTGAGAGCATCTGATTTGTCATATTATGGAGGAAAGAGATCTTTAATCGATCAGCAGCCTGTGCCTGATGATAGGCCACACGCAGACTCTCACCTTGTCGCTTCAGTTCCACATTCAACTTCTCCAGTTCATCCACGTGTTTGGCTAAGGTTAACTGCATCTGCTGGAAGTGATTCTGCAACTGACCTATCTCATCATGTTGGTGACTATCAGGAATCGGTTCGTCATAATGACCACTTGCAATGCGATGAGCCGATTTCGTCAGGAACAGCAGCGGCAACAATCTATGATGAATAATAAGCTTACAAAGAAGTGCCAGAAGCAGGATTCCGATAATGGCAATCAGCAGCACATAACTCAGCAATCGGTTATAGGCACCAAAGATATCATCCTCAGGATAGACAACACCCACACTCCAGCCCATGTCTCCCTGATACCGCCCCTTAACGACATTACGCACGAAAGGCTTATAGAAGACATAACAGTCCTTGCCGTCCTTCTTGATGCGCTTATAGCCTTTCTGCCCCGCCATCATGGCATCGGCCGCCTCTTTCACCGAAGGATCAGCACCCTGTTCCAGCTGTGTATAAACCGTCTCATTCAGGCGTCGGCTAATGTCTGGGTGAACCAGGTAAGAGCCATCAGTACCCAGCAATATACTATAGGAGTTTTCAGACGGTTTCGCAGAAAGTATGATCCGTGAAAGCATGTTGATGGTCACATCAACGCCCACGACACCTATACGTTCCCCTTCAGCGCCGTAAATCGGCAAGCAGTAGGTGGTAATAGCCTCATCATTCGGATCAAGATCCTCCAAAGGATCTGTCCAACAAGGCGTACCCGTTTTCATTGGCTCGGTGTACCAGACCTGCTGGTTATAAGGTTTATTTCCAAAAGTCTCAGAACGCACAATAGCAGAACCTGTTGCAGAACGATGACAATATGCCATAAACAGCTCTCCACGATCCTTATAATAATAGGGCTCAAACGCAATGGCACAACCAGAGATATAAGGATTTGACTCGATAAGCCTGCGACAATACACATACATCATTTCCGGATTATCAAGGTGGGAATACATATTATAATACATATTACCAGTTGACTGCTCCACGCTCAACAAGACTTCATCGATATGCTCCACAGTACCGTCAAGCGTCTGCTCTGCCTTCAAAATCGCTTCTTCCCTAACGGTCTTCCTCGAGAAATGAAGCATCGCAAAGAGTGCCACTGCGAGTAACGCAGCAACAAGCGAGACGACCTTCAAACTTATCTTGGTAGACAGTTTATTGGTAAACAATTTAGACTTTTGTAGCATATAATAGAGCGTAGTCTATGTCCTACATCTTTTAATTTTTCTGCAAAATTACGAAAAAAAAACAAGATATCAATGATTATACCCATTTTTTTTCGTATCTTTGCAGACAATAGCAACAAACTAAGAACAATAAGCTAGATTATGAAGATCTTATTAATCGGTGGAACAGGTACCATTAGCAGTGCCATCACCAGACAATTAGCAGAGAGCGGCCATGAACTTTGGCTGTTGAACCGTGGTAATCGCAAGGCAGAAGTGCCTGCAGGTGTGAAGCAAGTCATCTGCGACATCAATGACGAGACAACCGTCCTTCAGAAGATCGGTGATACGCAATTTGATGCCGTCTGCGAGTTTATCGGCTTTGTAACTTCACAAGTGGAACGTGATATTCGTCTGTTCCGTAACCGCACGAGCCAATACATCTATATCAGCTCTGCCTCTGCCTACAACAAGCCTGCTGCCAGTCACTATATCACAGAAGGGACGACGCTGGCTAACCCCTATTGGCAGTATTCACGCGACAAGATTGCCTGCGAGGAGCTGCTGCTGCGCGAATATCGGGAGAAAGGCTTCCCTGTAACCATCGTCCGCCCCAGTCACACTTATTGCGAAAGAGGCGTACCCGTCAGCGTTCATGGCCCCAAAGGCAGTTGGCAGGTCCTGAAACGCATGATGGAAGGCAAGCCCGTAATCGTACATGGCGATGGCTCGTCATTATGGACCCTGACATGGAATGAAGACTTTGCCAAAGGATTCATCGGACTGATCGGTAATCCCAAGGCTATCGGCGAGGCCTTCCAGATCATGAGTGATGAGCAGTTGACATGGAATCAGATTTACGAGACAGTAGCCAAGGCCCTTGGTGCAACGTTCCGTCCTTACTATGTAGCCTCATCCTTCCTGGCAGATGTCTGTCCTAAGGAATATGACCTCTTAGGGAATCTGATTGGCGATAAAGCCGTCAGTGTCATCTTTGATTGCACCAAACTAAAACGGGCCGTACCTAGTTTCAAGGCCACAACGCGTTTTGACGAAGGGGTACGCCGGTGCATCGCCCATCTGCTCAGTCATCCGGAGTTACAGGTTGAAGATCCGGAATTCGACGCCTGGTGCGATCGCGTGATAGAGGCTCAGGAGCAGGCAAAATCCAGCCTCAAGGCATAAAAAAGTCAGCCAGTCTTGAAGTTTTTTCGCTTTACAGGCTGGCTTTCTCTTTTTTTTATGTATCTTTGCAGGCGGTATGAGCATAAAAAAGATTCTTTTGATAGTATTTTTGCTGGCAGGGACAGTTGGTGTCCGTGCCCAGCAGGCACTTGACATTATCCGTAAAAACCCGACTTTTGCCGTCACGAACTATGCGCTCTACCCAGACAGCATAGATGCTCCCATGACAGCCGCTCCTGCAGGCAAGAGACCCTTCTATCTCTCGCACTACGGTCGTCATGGTTCCCGCTACATCAACAAGCGGATGGGGTATGATATCCCTTACCTTATGATGTGTAGCGCTGACAGTCTCGGACAATTAACACCAACAGGACATGAAGTGCTGAGGCAGATACGTGAGATCATTGCTGATTCCGAGCTGCGATGGGGTGACTTGACCAGCTACGGGCACCAGCAGATTCGCCAGATTGCCGCCCGTATGGTACATCGGTTCCCAGAATTGTTTGAGGGGGAATCTTATATCAATGCCCGCAGCACCACAGTTAGCCGATGCATCCTGAGTATGGCCAGCACCATGCTCGAACTGATGAGATACAATCCGAATCTGAAAATCAGGATGGATGCATCTCAGTACACCATGTGGTATATGAACCATCAGGACAGCCTGCTTTCGTGGAAGGGCATGACACCTGCAGCCAAGGCTGCCCATGAGGCCTTTGAAAATAAGCTGAAAGGCAATCCAGCTCTGATGAAGCTATTGTTCCAGAATCCAGACTCCGTATTAAAGGTGATAGATGAGCGGAAACTGAACTATTTCCTGATTAAGATGGGACTCTTCCTGCAACACACACATATGTATAAGAGTGGTTACCTGACAGACATCTTCACACCAGAAGACCTGTACCGCCTGTGGCAGGATGATAATGCCTGGTGGTATATCCATTTTGGTGCATGCAAACTCAATGGCGGTCACCAGCCATACATCCAGCGCCATCTGCTGCGACAGATTATCAACGATGCCGACAGCTGCATCCGCCTGGAGAAGCCTGGTGTACAGTTCCGCTTCGGTCATGAAACAGCGCTTCTGCCCCTTGTCTGTCTGATAGGCATTAACGGTTATGATCTGGAAACCGACAATCTGGAAGAGCTGGAAGCGAAGGGCTGGATGAGTTCTTCAGTTTTTCCGATGGGTGCCAACCTCCAGTTTGTCTTCTACCGAGAGGGCCCTGAAGATCAGGACGTGCTCTTCAAGGTATTATTGAATGAGCAAGAAGCCACTTTGCCCATCGCCACAGATTGTGCACCTTATTATCATTGGAAAGACTTCCGCGAACATTATCTCAAGAAAATCGATGACTACGAACGATTCCGTGCGGAAAGGGTAACGAATCAAAAGCAAGAAGAAAAGAAATGATTGTATGTATCGCTGAGAAGCCGAGTGTAGCTCGGGATATTGCGCGCATCTTGGGAGCCAACAGCTCCCATGACGGATATATGGAAGGTAACGGCTATCAGGTAACGTGGACCTTCGGACATCTCTGTACACTGAAAGAACCTGGTGATTATACACCCGCCTGGAGACCATGGGCACTGACACAGCTGCCGATGGTACCCCAACGCTTCGGCATCAAACTCATCGACGATAACGGTATTAAGAAGCAGTTTGCTATCATCGAGAAGCTGATGCAGGCGGCCGACGGCATCGTCAACTGCGGTGATGCCGGACAGGAAGGTGAACTCATCCAGCGCTGGGTGATGCAGAAAGCACAAGCCACCTGTCCTGTGAAACGTCTGTGGATCTCCTCGATGACTGACGAAGCCATCCGTGAAGGGTTCGCCAACCTGAAGGACCAGTCAGACTACCAGCCACTTTACCTCGCAGGTCTCTCACGTGCCATCGGCGACTGGCTCTTAGGCATGAATGCCACACGCCTCTATACCCTCAGGTATGGCCAGAACCGTCAGGTGCTCAGCATCGGGCGCGTGCAGACCCCTACCCTCGCCCTGATCGTGAACCGTCAGAAGGAGATAGAGAACTTCAAGCCAGAGCCCTATTGGGTGTTGGCAACCGTCTATCGCGATACCACCTTCACCGCTACCAAGGGTAAGTTTACCAGTAAGGAAGAGGGAGAGAAAGCCTTTGAGACGATTGAAGGCAAACCTTTCACGGTAACAAAGGTTGAGAAGAAAGAAGGTAAGGAACAGCCTCCCCAGCTTTACGACCTCACTTCACTACAGGTAGATTGCAACCGTAAGTTCGCCTATTCGGCAGAGATGACACTCAACCTCATCCAGAGTCTTTATGAGAAGAAATACACCACCTATCCCCGTGTGGACACACAATACCTCTCAGATGACATCTACGCCAAGTGTCCTCAGACACTGAACGGCCTCTATCAAACTAAATTTGGTGGTGTGGCACCTTATGCCGAGCTTATCAAGCCCATTGGCGGCAAGGCACTGAAGAAGTCAAAACGTGTTTTCGACACCTCAAAAGTGACCGATCACCACGCCATCATCCCCACAGGTGTCATTCCCCAGAACCTGAGTGATGCCGAGCAGAAGGTGTTTGATCTCGTAGCCCGTCGCTTTATAGGTGTTTTCCTCCCCGATTGTAAATTCTCCACAACAACGGTGCTTGGCGAGGTGGACGGCATCGAATTCAAGGTCACAGGTAAGGAGATTCTTGATCCAGGCTGGCGCATCGTCAGAGAGAAGGCCGAAGTAAAAACCGACAGCGACGACGAGGAGAAGAAGCAAGACGATGAAGAACGTACCCTGCCTACCTTCGTCAAAGGAGAGACCGGCGAGCACAAACCGACACTCACAGAGAAATGGACCACTCCTCCACCTTATTATAATGAAGCCTCTCTGCTCCGTGCGATGGAGACAGCGGGCAAATTCGTAGAGGACGAGACACTTCGTGCTGCCATGAAGGAGAATGGCATCGGCCGACCTTCTTCGCGTGCCTCTATCATCGAGACACTGTTCAAACGCCACTATATCAAACGTGAGCGGAAACGTCTGGTTGCAACACCGACAGGCATTGAACTCATCGACCTGATTCGCGAGGAACTCTTGAAAAGCTGTGAACTAACAGGTATCTGGGAGAAGAAGTTGCGTGACATCGAGCATCAGAAATACGATGCCCAGCAGTTTATCAACGAGTTGAAGCAGCAGGTGGCTGATATCGTTCATGATGTGATGAGCGATCCGTCAAACCGTCGTATCACCGTCACCCCCGACGAAGAACCCAAGAAGAAAAAGGGTAAGAAGCAATAATTCTGAAGTCATATCGTTATTAATATGATATGCGAAGATGCCTCACCATATTCATAATAGCCATCGCCACCGCACTGATCATCAGTTGCGGGGCTGATCAGGCTATGAAAAAAGGCGATAAGTTTTATGCCATCGGTGAGTATTTCGATGCTGCCACCCAATACCGCAAAGCCTATAGTCAGACACCCTCGAAGGAGCGTGTCATGAAAGGTCAGCGCGCCATGAAGATGGCAGAATGCTATCGTCGTATCAACTTCACCAACAAGGCCATCACGGCCTACAATAATGCCGTCCGCTATAAACAAGCCGACTCACTGACCCACTTCTATCTTGGACAGCTCTATATGAGAAACGGCAATTATAAAGAGGCCGCCAAACAGTTTCAGACTGCCATTGACTCTCTGCCAGAGACTGATCCGCACAGGCGTCTCGCCAGGACCGGACTGAAATCGGCTCAGATGGCTCCCCAATGGAAGAAAGACGGTTCAGACTATATCGTTAAGCGTGAAGGCCTGTTCAACTCCCGTCGGGCGGAATACTCCCCCATGTTGACAGGCGATGATAACGATCTGCTCTACTTCACCTCTACCCGCAACCAGGCCCAAGGCGATGAGTATAGTGGCATCACAGGCACAAAAGCTGCCGATATCTTCTTCTCACAGAAAGACGATAAGGGGAAATGGAGTAAGCCCCAGGCAATCGATACTGACTTGAACTCCGATTTCGATGAGGGAGCCTGTTGCATCTCTCCCGACGGACGAACCATGTTCCTCACCCAGTGCAAGACGGACCCTAACTATCCCCGTTATGCCACTATCGTCATCTCCAGTCGCTCCGATGCCGCCTGGACTAAACCCGCAGAACTCTCCATCTCAAAAGATACGCTCCACAGTTACGCCCACCCTGCCGTTTCGCCCGATGGCGAATGGCTCTATTTCGTCAGCGACATGCCTGGTGGATTTGGCGGCTATGATATCTGGCGTTGCCGACTCTATGGGAATAACGAGATAGGCAGCATAGAGAATCTTGGTGTCCCCGTCAACACATCAGGAAACGAAATGTTTCCGACGTTCCGTCCTAATGGCGACTTCTATTTCTCCTCGGACGGTCATCCCGGTATGGGCGGACTGGATATCTACATCCTCAAGACAGGCACCACGACATTGGAACACCCAGGTGTACCTCTGAACTCCCAAGGCGATGACTTCGGCATGACCTTTGAGGGGCTCCACAATAGAGGTTTTTTCTCCTCTAACCGTGGTGACACACGAGGTTACGACCATATCTACAGTTTCTATAATCCGGAGATCATTCAGACGGTTAAGGGATGGGTTTATGAACAGGATGGTTATGAGCTGCCTGCAGCCCAAGTATATATGGTGGGGAACGACGGAACCAACCTGAAACTGAATGTCCTTGGCGACGGTTCGTTCACTCAGGAGATCAAGCATGGTGTGGATTATGTCTTCCTCGGCACCTGTAAGGGATACCTTAACCATCAGGAGCAGTTACACGTAGAGCCGGTGAAGAAGTCGGAAGAATATGTGTTGCAGTTCCCGCTGGCGAACATCTCCGCCCCTGTGCTCATCGAGAATATCTTCTACGATTTCGACAAAGCCACCTTGCGCCCAGAATCACAGACAGCCCTCGATGAACTAGTGAAACTGCTGAACGAGAATCCCCACGTCACCATTGAACTGTCTGCCCATACTGACAACCGAGGTTCTGACGAGTATAACGAACGTCTGTCACAGCAGCGTGCACAGAATGTGGTCAGCTATCTGATCCAACATGGAATCGCTGCCGACCGCCTGACACCCAAGGGCTATGGAGAGGGCAAGCCAAAGCGCATTAAACGCAAGGTGGCAGAAAAATATCCGTTCCTCAAGGAGGGTGATACGCTCAATGAGACTTTCATCACCACACTCCCAGAGGAACAGCAGGAAATCTGTCATCAGTTAAACCGACGTACAGAGTTTATAGTGTTGCGGACAACTTACGGGCTGTTTGATAAGGTAAATAAACCAACACCATAGCTCCCAGCAGCAGGATAGCCCACAGATTGACGGGAATCTCTGTTGTTGTTGCCGTCACCATCTGCACTTCCAGCCAACCGAAAATCACCTTCAGACTGGCAAAGAAGAGACCGGTCACCACCTGCCAGCCACCAAACAGGAAGAACAGCACACCAGCTACTGCGATGCAGAACAAAGTCCACAACTGCGACAGTCGCCTTACCATCTGTCCCTTCCTGTCAGGCAGACTACGCATCACCCGTTCAGTAAAGCCATTGTCTTCAATCTGCTGCTGGGCAGCCTGCTTGAAGAAATCCTCTATCATTACATTTTCTTTATCTGTCATAGCCATTCTGTTTTAAATAGTTCGCCATCTTTTCCTTTCCTCGTCTCAAATGCGACTTCACCGTATTCTCTGCGATTCCCGTGATCTTACTGATCTGATCAATCGGATAACCATCGATGAGCTGCAGGGTGATACAAGTGCGTTCATCAGGTTTAAGCAGTGCCAAAGCCGCATAGATATCCATCTTCAATGTATCACTCGCCGATACCGTCTGGTGAGCCACAGCGACAGAGGTATCCACGTCTTCCGTCTGATGACGGGAACGTACTTCATCATAGAACACGTTGTAGGCTATTCTCATCAACCAGGTAGAGAAACTGGCCATACCACGAAACTTGGTGATATTCACGTATGCCTTGATGAAGGTCTCCTGAGCCAGGTCATCGCTCAGCTGTTCATCTCCCAGCGTCTGATTCAGGAAGAACCGACGTACAGGTGACTGATATTTCCTGACAAGCTGATCGAATGCCCGCTTGTTATGGAAAACCGCCACCTGCGTCACGAGAGATATGTCGCTGAACTCTGCCACTCTGCTTCCGTCGTCTTTACCTTTCCAAGAGATTTCTTTCTGGCATCACAATCCACAGCACGATGTAGAAGATCAATCCGCTGAAGGCTGTGAAGAGTGTCAGGAAAGCGTATGCTATTCTAACCAATACGGGGTCGAAATCCAAATACTCGGCGATACCTCCGCAAACCCCTGCCCATACTCTGTCATTAGAGCGTGTCAATTTCTTAGTCATAATCCTGTCTGATTTAAATGGTTATTAATATCTGTCGTATTGTTAAACTGAGAGTTGTTTCCCACGTTACCTGACTGTCTGGCGATAAACCACTTGCCGAGTCCGATGCAGAAGACGAGGGCACCAATACCAAAGCCGATCTTGCCAGCCACTAAACCTAAGAATATGGCGAGTCCAACACCTGTGAACATCTGACGGATACCTGTCTGATACTCATCCTTACCCATCGGATCCTGCTTCTCCTTCAATAGTTCGTCGGGTATCGGCTGTCCCTTTTCCATCGCCATCTGTGCCAGCTTGATCCGGTCCTTGCGGTTCTTGTTGATGAAGTAGAACACGGCGATGATGATCAGTATCGGTGCCAGGACGAAGATGATGAAAATAATAATAACAGCGAAAAACATGCCAGCTATTGCAGTCTTGTCGAAATTCTGGAAGATATCTTCAAACACACCTTTTACGTCCTCGTCAGCAGAAATGCTGATGTGCTGTCTGTGAGCATAGGCGTCGATGGAATCGCCTGCTACGGCTGTTGTGTCAGAAAAGGCTTCGATTGCGTCTCGATTGTTTTTAGTAGTGTCCACCTGCTCCGTACGGGGCGTATGGCGGTGCTTCTGTGCCGCTGCGTCAGCATTCAAGCTGAGCGTCAGCACCATTGCGATTGCGATTAAATACTTCTTCATATCTTTTCTCCTTTTTATATTTTACGTTTTTACCCTTTACCTTTTGGGTTTCTTTGTCTGTTTGACGCAACAAATCATAAATTAGTTGCAAAGATAATGGTTTTTCTTATATTTTTTCTACCTTTGTACCCGAAAATGATACAATTACCAGAAGAATTTATCCGAGAAACCAGGCTGATGATGGGCGAAGAGCGCTTTAACAGCTATATGGAAGCCTTCAACGAGGAGGCTCCCACCAGCATCCGACTGAACACTGGGGCCATGAACACTGGGGCCAGGCCCCAGCATCAAGTTCCCTGGTGCAAGGAGGGATTCTATCTGGAGGGACGACCGCAGTTTACCTTCGACCCACTCTTTCATGCGGGCTGTTATTATGTACAGGAGGCTGCCTCGATGTTCGTCACGCATGTGCTCAGACAGTTCATCCATGAGCCTGTCGCTATGCTCGACCTCTGTGCGGCTCCTGGTGGGAAATCCACAGCAGCCCGCAGTGTCTTGCCAGGAGAAAGTGTGCTGGTGAGCAATGAGCCCATCCCTACCCGTGCCCAGATTCTCTTGGAGAACATCACGAAATGGGGCTGGTCAGATTGTATTGTCACCAACAACTATCCGCGTGATTTCCGTCAGGCAAAGACAAAGTTCGACGTGATACTCTGCGATGTGCCCTGCTCGGGCGAAGGAATGTTCCGCAAGGATCGTGCCACCATCGGAGAATGGAGTCTGCAGAATGTGGAGAAGTGCTGGCGTCTGCAACGAGAGATTGTCGCCGATGCCTGGGAATGTCTCAACCCTGATGGCATCCTGATTTACAGCACTTGTACTTTCAATACCAAGGAGAACGAAGAGAATGTGCGCTGGATCATCGACACCTACGATGCTGAGATACTGGAGATTCCCACAAAACAGGAATGGCACATCACGGGTTCGCTGCTTGAAGGCTTCGATGCCCCCGTCTATCGTTTCATCCCAGGCATCACGCAGAGTGAGGGCTTGTTTATGGCGGTACTCAGGAAAAGAGGCATAAAGTCTGGGGCTGGCACAAAAAACAACATGCAGCGCCTCAAGGTGCTGAAAGCCGATCTGCCCGAAGGTGATTTTCCACAGGTTGACCTCTCCTATTCTGCGGCTCTGCAATACTTGCGTGGTGAGGCTTTAGCACTGCCAGCCGACACCCCTCGGGGCTTTGTCGCCGTCACCTATAAGGGTTTCCATCTCGGACCAGTCAAGAACATCGGCAACCGGGCCAACAACCTCTATCCGAAGCCTTGGCGCATCAAGACCACCCATCTACCATCAGAAGAAATAAAAATCATAGATATACAATGAAACAGTATTTAGACATCCTCAATCGTATCCTGACAGAAGGTACTGAGAAAGGCGACCGTACAGGCACTGGAACCATCAGTATCTTCGGCACCCAGTCGCGTTATAACCTCGAAGACGGTTTTCCTCTGCTGACCACCAAGAAACTCCATCTCAAGTCGATCATCTACGAGCTGCTCTGGTTCCTGAAAGGCGACACGAACGTGAAGTATCTGCAGGAGCATGGCGTACGCATCTGGAACGAATGGGCGGATGAGAACGGAGAGCTGGGCCCTGTCTATGGACACCAGTGGCGCTCATGGCCTGACTATAACGGCGGCACCATCGACCAGATTCAATATGTGCTGGACCAGTTGAAGAACAATCCCAACTCCCGTCGTATGATCGTGTCTGCCTGGAATGTGGCGGAGGTCAACAAGATGGCGTTGCCACCGTGTCACACCATCTTCCAGTTTTACGTAGCTGGTGACCGCCTGTCTCTGCAACTCTACCAGCGCTCAGCCGACACATTTTTGGGTGTACCATTTAACATTGCTTCCTATGCCCTGCTGTTGCAGATGATGGCACAGGTGACAGGCTATAAGGCAG
>Ga0256407_10005713_pt1 | contig 19704 bp, 14 predicted proteins | sample RumenRJG_04DNA_FD_193489 | JGI IMG/M metagenome (GOLD analysis project Ga0256407, IMG submission 193489) | Bovine rumen microbial communities from Lethbridge, Alberta, Canada - RJG_04 | ecosystem: Host-associated > Mammals > Digestive system > Stomach > Rumen | place: Canada: Alberta... | reverse complement strand
GCAGAAATCAGCTTTTACAGCCTTTTCGAGCCAGTAAATATTTTCCATGCAGTCATCAGGGTACTGCTGGTAGTGAACGTGAAAAAGTTTATACCAGTCTTCCTTGTATTTTACCATGTAGGCATGGGAATCCTGAGGAACAAAATACATAAAAATGAGGGCAAAAAATATAAAGATAAAAGTTTTTTTCACTTTTAGAATATCGGAAGAAAAAAAATGGAATTTAACAGAAAATTTCTTTTACTTTTGAGTAAATTTCGTCAGAAATTTCATCAATTAATTTAGATGCATCGATCCGCACAATTTTCATTCCGGTTTCTGCAGAAGTTTTTTCGTAATCTTCAATGACGCTGTTGTAAAGTTCTGCTGTTTTTTTCTGAAAGTCCAGCTTTTCGTAAATTTCTTTTCTTTCGTTTCTGGAATTAACTCTTGCAAGTGAAATTTCTGGATTTATTTCAAAATAAAAAAGAAGCTGAGGTAACGGAAATTTTGAATTTAAAAACAAAGGAAATTCTTTTCCGCAGGAAACAGACTGATAGGCAAGACTTGAAAAAAGATAACGGTCGCTTACTACAATTTTGCCGTTTTCTGTAAGTTCCTTTACGCCGCCTTTACCGTATATGTGTTCGCACCTGTCTGCCGCAAATAAAAATGCATTTGTTTTTTCGTCTACAGAAAATTCGCCCGCAAGCATTTGCCTAAGAAACTTGCCGGTAGGAAGTGAAGTTGGTTCTGCCGTGGCTATGAATTTTGAAGGATTTTTTTCTACAAGTTTTTTAATTTGGGTTGAAGTTCCGGCTCCGTCAATGCCTTCAAATACAATAAAGTTTTTTAAAATCATAATGCCATTATATACATCAATCAGATTTTCTACTATATAAACATTGAAAAATTTGATACAATTATGCGACTAAAATGGGCGGTTTATATATTCAGCGCATAAAAAAATACGTTTTTATTTCTCTTGTTGTGGTTTCGGTTTTAATCTCCGTTCCAGTGCGCAATAAGCTTGTAAAATTTGCAGGTTTGTATATAAATTCGCTTTCAAATCAGATAAAACAAAAAACAGGACTTCAGCTTTCCTATACATCCTTATCTCCGTCTTTGCTTTCTAACTTTTCCATGCGTGGAATTTCTTTTGTAGACGAAAACGGCCGCAATGTACTTTCAATAAGGCGAATAAAAATTGACTATAAAATTTTTTCACTTTTGCGCGGTGATATTCAAAACGGCATAAAGAATTTTTTGATTGACGGAATTGATATTGATGCTGATCGTTTTCTGGAAATTTGCTCAAGAATTGAAATTGAAGGAACAGAAAAAAAACTTCCGTCTTCAGAAGGTATTGCTTCGGACGAAGAATTTTCACTTTCAGATTTTGTCTCTAAACTTCCGCAGAGTATACGCCTTAAAAATATAAATTTGAATTATAATTCATCATCCAGTGATATTTCAGTTTTGCTTAAGGATGTCTCTTTTTTTAATAATCCAAAAAAACATATTGTAAATTACCAGATTAATTCGCGCCTTATTGCTTCTTTTTTAGCAATTAATAAAAGTTTCAGCTGTCGCCTTAATGTAAGCGGAAATATACTTGATAACTTAAAATCATCTTCAATGAATTTGAATCTGCTTGATTTTACGGACGGCGACATGATGTTGCACCGCATAAATTTTCATGCCGTTTATGATTCAAATCACGTTTATTTAAATACTGTGCAGCCTGTCAGTCCTGTTTCGCTGGATGCTGTATATGACATAGCTTCAAAAGATTTAGCCGTAACTTTACTTGCCGACGGACTTAAACCTTATTCTCTTGGAACAATTCATTCAAAACAGCAGATGCTTGAAAGTACAAAAGAGTTTTCAATTACAACAACTACGCATTTTACTTCAAATCTTGGGAGCAGAACTTTTTCTTTTGATTCAGACGGAAAATTTTATCTGCCGGAATCTATATTTCCACAGGGAGCTTTAATTACCTATAACATAAATGGTGATGAAAAACATCTTTCCTTAAATAATTTTATGGCAGAAGGTCCGGGCATAAGTTCGTCGGCTAAGTTTTCATATAAGTTTGATAAATCTCAGCTTTCAGGCTATTTTCAGCTTCCGTATTTTGTCCTTAAAAACGGCAATGTTGTTTCTACTGAGTTTTATTTTGATCCTCTGGAAAAAGGATTTCTTGCCTTTTCTCCGCAGGTTTTTCTTGGGCAGAAAATGCTTACCGCTCTTCAGCTTACTTTTCTTCCGCAAACGGATTCTTACGACTTTGTTTTTGAAATGTATGATTATGAACATTCTGAAGACGGCTCAACAGGAAAAATTACAATAGACGGAAGTTATCTTATTTCTTCCAGATATCTTCAGACCAGTATTTCGTTAAACAGCGTATTTTTGGACAGTATTGTACGAATAGGCGCTGAAACTTACGGCGATTTTGTAAAGAATTTTTATGACGGAAACAAGGATTTTCTTTCGCAGATTATGGCCACGACTGACATGTATTTTTCTACGGATTTAAAAACCTTTAGTTATAATGTTCCGGTTGCGGTTTTTGTTAATACAAAAAAAGAAAATCAGGTTCTTATGCTTGCAATGAACGGAAACGAGCAGTCTACGGTGGTAGATCAGCTTTCTGTTGTTTCTGGAAATTATGCACTGGAAGCATCCTGTACGCTGGACAGAAACCTTGATTCATCAGATAAATTCTTTACGGCAGATATAAGCATGGGGTCTGTACCTTATCATTTTGCAGGAACTATTATGCCCGAAGTCGTTACAGTTTCTGGAGATTATGGCTTTGATTTTGAAATACGAAAAACAGGAGATGATTTTGCAGGTCACGCCGTTTTTGAAAACCTTCCGCTTTCACTCGGAAAAAAATCGCTTGTTTTTTCTACAGAATCTACTTTTTCGTCTGACAAGCAGAAAGGGCCTTCCGTTCAGGTTTCACGCTTTGAAGTTGAATTTGCAGATGCCTCTGTTTCTGTAGTGCCGCGTCTTGTTTTTTCAGGAAATATATCCCGCTACGGAGCGCAGCTGCCAGCCATTACTTATACAGATTTTTATTCTGCATTGCAGGGATCAGCAGATGTTGTTTTAAATATTAATGATTCAGTTTTTGATTCGGCAGCCTTTATGCTTAAACTAAAAAATCCTTTAAATGATGAATCGGTTTCTGTAGATGCTTCTGTTTCGAATCCGGATATGCTTCCTTTTGATTTTGATACATTTGTAAAAAACTTCTATATTAATTCTCAAGTGCAGCTGAACAGATTCAGCTTAAACCGTTATACGGTCCAAAAAAGCGACGACAACTATGTAACGGGAAATCTTTTTGTAGCCGGAACTATCGAAAATCCTTATGCGGCTCTTAATCTGGAAGAAGCTTCTGTATTGATTGCAAGTACTTATCTTGGGGCAAAAGGCGTTGTAGTGCTGGAAGATAAGTCTATAGATGTTGATGAATTTAACGTAAATTACGGGAACCTTAAAATTCACGATACAAAAGCTCATTTTTCTCTTGAAAATCTGGAAGGTTCTGCAACCTCGTACATGGAAAATCAGATTGCAGATCAGGTTCTTAATGTGCCGCTTAAAATTGAAGTTTCAAATTCCATCAAGACAGCCGGAACTTTCCTGCCAGATTCATTTACGGCAACTCTTTCTTCTGACAATGTTTCCGGCGGATTTATAAAAAAGCCGTTTGGTTTTTCAATTTCGCTTATGCGTTCAGGCGGAAACTATACAGTATTTTCTTCGGACAACGTAGGCTTGTATGGCTCTTACCTGTCTACAGGAGAAACAGATTTTACATGGAACAACAAGGAATTTATTAATGCAAATCTTTTAGGAATTTTGCGCCACGGCGAAATGAGTCTTAGTATTTCTGATTTGAATGTCGATTTAAAAAAAATTTTTGCTTATATAAATCTTGATTCACTTGTATCAGTAGAAAACGGAATTCTTGATGGTTCTGTGAACTTTACAGGCTCTGTTGATGATCCTGATATAAATGGTCAGCTTTCGGTAAAAAATCCTCAGGCTCGTGTTCCTATAATTTTCCCCGAAAAGGTATATACCGATATGACATATATTGATATTGTCCATAATGATATATATATTCGGGAAGCGTTGTATGCAGTAAAGCGCGGTTCGCAGAGGCTTAAAATTGACTGTTCAATGTACCTTAATAAATGGGCTTTAGACCGTCTGGAAGCAAATTTTGTTACTGCAAAAAAAGAAGTTGTTCCGGCAACTTTTTCTACAAATGAATTTACTGTAAGTGGTGAAGTAGGGTGTGCGCTTAATCTTGCATTCGAAAAAAATACACTTAATGTAACAGGACAGCTTAATGGCGATAAAGTTGAACTTACGTCAAATTTGTCCAGAGTTTCGGGGCATAAAAAAATATTTTCAGAAGATATGTTCAGAAATCTTAAGGTTGCCTGCGACCTTAGCGCGGTGCTTGGAAATCATTCTACGCTCAATTTTAATCCATGGATGCGTTGTGTTCTTGTTCCTGGTTCTTCGTTTAGAATCCGAAGTGACGGCGAAGAATATTTCCTTGAAGGAGAAATAGACGTTAAGTCCGGTGATATAACATATCTTGGCCGAAATTTCTATATAAAAAGCGGAAGAGTTAAATTTAATACCCTTGATATTATGAATCCTCTGGTTTCGCTGCGTGCAGAAACAAGGGAAAAGGACAGCAATAACCAGAATGTAAGTATTATTTGTACTATAGATAATCAATATTTGCAGTCACTAAATCCGCGTTTTTCTTCAATTCCGGCTAAGTCCGAGGTTGAAATTCAGGCATTGCTCGGACAGATTGCTATAGGCGGTAATGAAAAGGCTTCGGGGCTTTTGTATTCTGCAGGAGACTTTTTTATGCAGTCTACTGTTTTGCGTCAGTTTGAAAATAAGTTGCGAGACTTGTTGAATTTTGATATATTTTCTGTCAGAGCTAATGTTATTCAGAATACGTTGAACCTTGGGCTTTCGGGAGAAATGCAGAAAGATTCTGTTTCTGTCGGTAACCTTTTGGATAATTCAACTGTTTATATTGGTAAGTACCTGGGAAGTAACCTTTATGTAGACGCTATGGTTCGTGCTTCTTTTGAGGATGAATTTGGTGGCAAGACTTCTGCAGGACAGCTTGTGTTCCGGCCTGAAATTGGTCTGGAGCTGGAGTCTCCGTTTGTTAATATCAGATGGAATATGGCTCCGAATTTATATGGATTAAAAAATAATCAATTTGTACCTTCCACGTCTGTTACGCTTTCATGGAAATTTACATTTTGACAGGTTATGATTTCAGAGGATTATGATGCGCCGCAGGATTTTTTCTTTATTGTTTGTTTTTTCTTTATTTGTTTCTTTTGGTTTTTCACAGGAAAGCGAAGAATGGTATTGGAATCAGCCTATAGATAAAATTGATTTTGAAGGCTTAAAATCTGTAAAAAAATCGGAACTTACGGGAATTACAAGTTCATTTATTGGTCAGTCTTTTACGGCAGATACTCTTGAAGAAATCTTAAACCGTTTTTATGCACTTGAGCTTTTTGAAGAAATAACACCTGTTGTAAATCATTCTTCAAAATCAGATGGAGTTGCACTTGTATTTACTGTAGAAGAGTGTCCGGTAATAAAATCTATAAATTTCAGCGGAAATTCTCAGCTTAGAAACGGAGAACTTCGTGATCAGATTAAGTCAAAAACCAGTGATGTTTATATAGAATCAAAAATCCTTCTTGATGAACGTGCTTTGCGCAGTTATTACCTTAAACAGGGATACACAAATTCTTCTGTAACTCATACAATTAAAAATACAGAAAAGGGCGTTATTGTTACTTTTGTAATTGATGAAGGTCAGAACACTGTAATTAAATCAATTCAGTTCTGGGGAAATACAATTGCTTCTGCAAAAAAACTTAAGAGCAAGCTTGAACTTAAGGAAGTTGGAATTATAAAGAAAGGAGCTTATCAGGCTTCTACTCTTGAACGTGATAAACAGGCTGTAGTTTCTTATTACCGGGAACAAGGTTATGTTGATGCTCAGGTTACTTATGTAAAAATTGATTCTGAGCTTAACGAAAAAAAATCACGAAACGAACTTACCCTTACATTTATGATTCAAGAAGGTTCGCGTTATACATTTGGCGGTCTTACACTTTCCGGTAACGAGGTTTTCAGCGATAAGGAACTTCTTACCGTTAAAAAACTTAAGCCAGGTGATGTTTACAACGAAGTAAAATTTCAGGAAATGATTTCAGCTGTTTCCTTAAAATATTATGAAAATGGTTATATGTCTAATTCTTACGAGCCGCAGCCTGAAAAAGATTCTGAACGGCATGAAATTAAATATAACCTTGCGATCAAAGAAGGTCCTAGAAGCCATGTAGAAAATATCATCATAAAAGGAAATACAAAAACAAAGGAACATGTAATACGCCGCGAAATTCCAATTGAGCCGGGAGATACTTTTTCCCGTGATAAAATCATAAACGGTTTGCGTTCTTTGATGAATCTTCAGTACTTTTCTAATGTTGTGCCAGAGCCGCAGCAGGGATCGGAAGCAAATCTTGTAGATATAGTATGGACGGTTGAAGAGCAGTCTACTACAACTTTAAATTTTGGTTTTACATTTACAGGTGGAAGTGAACCGGAATCTATTCCTGTTTCGCTGTTTGCCCGCATTCAGAATACAAACTTCCTTGGCGAGGGACGTACGATTATGGCCGGTGTAAACCTGTCGCAGGCTGAACAGTCTATAGAACTTGGTTATTCACAGAACTGGATAGGCGATCTTCCGCTTTCCTGGTCAGAAAATCTTACTTTCGCACGTAAAAATAATTACGGGCTCAAAAATCACTTAAGTCAGAACCTTGGCTTAAATCAGAGTTATTATTACATGGGCTTTGAAGACTATTCTGCTTCGCTTGGAACTGCTTTTGCCCGACGCTGGTCTCCTAATTATGCAATTCTTACCCTTGGTTTTGGTTTGAACAATACACTTTCAACTAACCTTTACGATGAAAATATTCATGCTCCTGTAGATGCTGGTGTCGCTACAACTGCAAATCGTATTGCATGGACAAATGCCATCTGGACAAGTTTTGCCGTAGATAACCGCGATATTGCTTATGAACCGTCTAAGGGCTGGTTTGGAAAAGAAAAACTTTCGTGGTTTGGACTTATTCCTGGGGTCGAAAAGGAATTCTTTGTTCGTTCTGATACAACTCTTGAAGGTTATTTTACATTCTTTAATATTCCTCTTTCTGAAAAGTTTGTGTTTAAGCTTACACTTGCAGATATTACGTCGCTTTCTATGCTGTTCCCTGTTGTCGGAACAATTACCGATTCAAACCGCGTTTATATAGACGGTATGTTAAACGGTCGAGGCTGGAATAAACTTGCCAGAACTTTAAAAGGTGAAATGTTCCTGTCAAATAAGCTTGAACTTCGTATGCCGATTTTCCCGAATATTCTTGGTGTAGACTTTTTCTGGGATGCGGCAGCTATAAAACCTAAGGCAGAGGATTTCTGGAATCTTTCTCTAAATGATTTTTATTTCAGTTTTGGTCCTGGAATTCGTTTCCTTTTGCCTCAGTTCCCGTTACATCTGTGTTTTGCATGGAAATATCAGATTATCGATGGTGTTCACCAGTGGGCTGATGAAAAATTCCAGTTTGTATTGTCTTTCAACTTAACAAATAAATAAAACAGAAGGTAAAGAAATGAAAAGCAAAATCAAAATTTACGCTGCAATTTTAACTGTGTTTATACTTGGTGCCGTTCCGGCATTTTCACAGCAGATTACAAAATTTGGTGTTGTTGATACATCAAAGGTTTACAATGCATATTTTAGAAAATCTGCTCCTGTGAGAAACTACGAAAAAAAACGCGAAGAATTTCAGAAGGAAATTAACCGCCAGACTGATGAAATCAGAAAGCTTCAGCAGAAAAAGCTTGATTACGTAAATGCCGGTAACGATGCGGCTGCCGTACGAACAGAAGCTGAAATTACAAAGAAAAAAGATTATCTTTCTGAATATACAAGCGCAAAAAATGTTGAGCTTGAAAGTCTTAGAAAATCTTTGCAGAATTCAGATGAATTTTATAAAAAACTTTACAGTACACTTTCTAAAATAGCAGAAAGCGGCGGTTACAGTATGATTTTGAGCCTTCAGGAAGCAAATGCAATCTTATGGTACAGTTCATCTGTTGATATAACAAATCAGGTAATTTCAGAACTCGGTTTAAATTAATCTTATGGCAGAGACGGAAGAAAAAGTAACTCCATTGATGCTTCAATACAGAAGCGTTAAGTCAAACTATAAAAACGAAGTTTTGTTTTTTAGACTTGGTGATTTTTATGAAATGTTTGATGATGATGCTGTTGAAGTGTCCCGTCTTTTAAATTTAACTCTTACTCATCGCGGTCCGTCTAAAATGTGTGGTATTCCGTACCATGCATCTAAAATTTATATTGCACGACTTTTGCGGCTCGGAAAAAAAATTGTAATTTGCGAGCAGGTTGGCGAACTTCCGGCACCCGGAAAAGGAATTGCAGAACGTAAGGTTACAGAAATAATTACGCCCGGTACAGCCGTAGAATCGGAATATCTTGATGGTTTTAAGGCAAATTATCTTGCAGCGCTTTCTGTTTCAAAAGCAAGGGCTGGTTTTGCTTTTATTGATGTTACAACGTCTTCTTTCTGTGCAACGTCATGGCCCGCATCAAAAATGGTCGAAAATTTTGCAAAGGAATTAAACCGTGCTAATCCGCGGGAGATTCTTCTTCCTCTTTCCCTCAAAAAAAATGAATCTGTCCAGGCTGTTATAAATGCAAATACAGGAATTTCAGTTTCTTATTATCCTGACTGGGATTTTTCTGCTGAATTTTCCTATAAAAAACTTACATCTCAGTTTAAAACTGCAAATTTAAAAGCTTTTGCCTTGGAAGAAGATTCTCCAGAAGTTGTTCCGGCTGGCTTTCTCCTTGATTACATAGAAAAAACTACAGGTGCAAATATTCCGCACGTAAATTCAATTCAAGTATATGCCGATTCTGAATTTCTTGTTATGGATGATTCTTCCCGCCGTAATCTTGAAATTACAGAAAATATTCATGACGGTACTACCTCGTATTCGGTGCTTGATTGTGTTTCTTTTACAAAAACTGCAATGGGAAGCAGACTGCTAAGAAAGTGGCTTTTATTCCCTCTTACAAATTTGCGCCAGATAGAAGACCGTCAGAACAGGATTTCAATATTTTTTAATAACAGGGCTTTACTTGAAAGTGTAAAAACAGATTTATCGCAGGTGCTGGATGTTGAACGTCTTGCCGGAAGAATTGCTATGGAACGGGCTCATGCAAAAGACCTTCAGGCTTTGAATTTGAGCCTTAAAATGTGGTCAAAAGTTAAGGCATACCTTAATCAGTATGATTTTTCTTTTGTTTCTTCTGATGATTCTGAGCAGATTTGTTCAATGATTGACAGTGCAATTCTGGAAAATCCTGCAACTTCGCTTACTGAAGGTGGCATAATTAAGCCTTTGTGGTCAGAAGAACTGGATCACTGGCGCGGAATACATGATAATTTTAATCAGATTCTTTCTGATTATGAGGCAGAGGAAAAAGCAAAAACCGGCATTACAACCCTAAAAATTAAATATACAAATGCTTTCGGCTATTTTATAGAAGTCTCAAAAGGGAAGCTTTCTTCTGTTCCTCCTCATTTTATAATGCGTCGCGCACTTGTAAACGGCGACCGTTATACTACAGAGCGTCTTCAGGAACTTGAACAGCAGCTGAATGAATCTTCAACAAAAATCCTTGAACTTGAGCGTGATTTATTTCTTGAGGTTCGTGCAAGTCTTCAAAAATATATTCCGTATCTTCTTCAGATTGCAGATGAAATTGCAAATACCGATGTTGCCTGTTCGTTTGCGCAGGCTGCCATAGAGCATAACTGGGTGCGTCCTCAAATGGAAGATTCAACTGTAATGGAAATTAAGGACGGTCGGCATCCTGTTGTTGAAAAACATCTTCCGTCTGGTGAATTTATTCCTAATGATACAGAATTAACTGCCGAACCGGAAGGTAAATCTTTTGCACTTATAACAGGTCCTAATATGGCCGGTAAAAGTACTTATCTGCGTCAGAATGCTATAATTACACTTCTGGCACAAACCGGCTCTTATATTCCTGCTTCTAAAGCAAGACTTGGTATTGTTGACCGCATTTTCTGCCGGGTCGGTGCATCGGATAATCTTGCAAAAGGAGAATCAACTTTTCTTGTTGAAATGACCGAAACTGCCAATATTCTTCATTCGGCAACATCAAAATCTCTTGTAATAATGGATGAAGTAGGGCGCGGAACTTCTACAGAAGACGGTCTTGCAATTGCCCGTGCCGTTTCAGAATATCTTTTAAATGTAATAAAGTGTAAAACTCTTTTTGCAACTCATTATCATGAACTTTCGCAGATGGAACACGAAAGTCTTAAAAAACTCTGCATGGCCGTTTCTGAACAGACCGGTTCTGTCGTTTTTTTAAGAAAGGTTCAGGAAGGAGTTACAGAAAATTCATATGGAATTCACGTTGCTTCGCTTGCTGGAATTCCTCAGTCTGTTATTGAACGTGCAAAACAGATTCTTGTTCATATTCAGTCTATGCAGGCAGATAAACCGCTTTTGCCTGAAGAAATAAAAATGCCGGAAGTTAAAAAGCAGGAATATTCAACTCCTGGACTTTTTAGCGATGAAGAAATTATTATTTCTGAAATTCTTTCTACAGATTTAGATAACATAACTCCTATTAATGCACTCCAGATAATTGCGCGCTGGAAAAAAACACTTTCCGGACAATAATTTTTATTTTTTTTTTCTGAAATATTGCCGTATTTTGTAAATCAGAATCTATATTATATATGTGGAAAAATTGATTTTCGAAATTAAAGAATTTTTTGCGGTGGCATTCAGATTTTTCTTTTCTCTTCTTGAAAACGGACAGGACTGCCTTGTCTGTTCAAAAAAGACTTATTTTTTCCCTGTGTGTAAAAGCTGTTCTCAAAAATATTTTTCAGTTGAAAATGCCCTAAGTTATGCGCGCTGTTCTGTCTGCGGTAAAGAACTTGTTTCTGCAGAAAAGATTTGTCTTCAATGTCGTAAAGAGCCGGTATTAAAAAATACAGATAAAGTTTTTCCTTTGTTTTCATACAGGCTCTGGTATAAAGAAATTCTTTTTACGTGGAAAATAAAAGGCGTAAGGTGTCTTTCATCTTATTTTGCTGCACTTACAGCTAAGGCATTGAATCTTCTTTGTATAAAAACAGTTGTTCCTGTCCCGCCCAGAAAAGGAAAAATTGCAGAAAAAGGCTGGGATCAGATTGAAGAGTTATGCACATATCTTGAAAAACGATATGGCTTTAATGTTGAAAGAATTCTTGAACGAAGAGGACGCGCGCAGCATAAAAAAATGAACCGTAAAAAACGGCTTGAATCAATTCAGGCTGATTATTATTTAAAACCGGGTTGTAAGGTTTTGCCCGAAAAGGTGTGCCTTATAGATGATGTTTGTACAACAGGTTCTACGTTGGAATCGTGTGCAAAAATATTAAAGCAGAACGGCGTAAAGGAGGTAAATGCACTGACATTATTTTCAGTAGATTAAAAATGTGATGAATGCAATATTTCATTGCAAAATAAGAAAAATTGGAGTATTATTTATGTATATATGTACTTTAGCTAAAAAGAGGGGTATTTATGGCAACTGAAGATACACAATTTCAATTAGTATCGTTTCATTTGGGAGAGGAGCTGTACGGTGTCAGCATCATGGATGTAAAGGAAATCGTAAGGCTTCAGAATGTACGTTATATACCTAATGCTCCATATTATGTGGAAGGAATCATAAACCTGCGTGGTGAAATTATTCCTATTATTGATTTACATAAGCGTTTTAATATTCCGGCTGTTGCAAAAACAGAAGAAACCGAAATGGAAGGCGGTTTTATAATTCTTGATATTGAAGGTAATAAGATTGGAATTATTATTGATAAAGTTGAAAGAGTTGTAACTGTTCAGAGAGAAGATGTAAAAGATCCTCCTCAGATGCTTACAGGTATTGGTACAGAGTATATTGATGGTGTTATTCGTGAAGAACAGGGATACCTGATTATGCTCAATACTCGTAAACTCTTTAATGCTAAAGAACTTCAGAAAATTATAGAAATGCAATAATGATTCAGACTTATAGTACTACAATCCGCCGTAAAGAGATGGATGCCGTGTTGACTTGTATGGTCGATGAAAAAATCGGTCCAGGTGAGTTGAATTCGCGGCTCATTCAAACGGTAAAAGAATTTATAAAATGTGATGGAGCGGTGGCTCTTAGAAGTCCTGCAATTGCGCTTAAATATTCGCTTTTGTCTCTGGATATTCCGCTTGGTTCAAAAATTATGATTTCGGCTCTGGCTCCTATGTGGCAGTATAAAGCTGTTGCTTCGTTGGGCTATGAACCTCTGGTTTTAGATGTTGATCCGAATTCTGCACAACTTTCCTGTGAAACAGTCCGAATTGGAATGGAAAATGGTGGAAAGGTGCTTTTGCTTCACGAAACTGAAGGAATTCTTCCAGCTATACAGGATATTGTTCAGCTAGGAGTTCCTGTAATTGAAGATATTTCTAAAAGTGCAGGTGCTTCAGTTGCAGTAACTGGAGAAGACGGCTCTGTTACGGAAGAACGGTTAAAGGCTGGAACTTTTGGAGTTTATACAATACTTGGACTTGAAGAGCGTGATGTAATTACAGCTGGCGGAGGTGCAATTCTTATTGCTCCTGGCAGACGTGAGTGGATAGTTCTTAAGAAATTTACGGATGAAGCACCGCTTACCGATTTACTTCCGGATATTAATTCAGCTTTGGCGTGGGTTCAAATAAAAGAATTTGCACGGAACGAAAAATCCAGAAAAGAGCTTTTTTCTATGTATCAGCATGCCTGTATGATTGGAAGGCATAAGCTTTTTTCACGAGAGTCAGATGAAGGTTCGACAGCCTGCGATTTTCCTCTTGTTTTGAGCAGTTCTTTTAAAGATGTAAAGCAGTATGCTGCTAAAAAAGATATAGAGATTCAGCTTGCATTTACAGATTCTGTTGTTGCAATGTTTGAAAATGGAGCAATTGAGCATAATTGTATCCAGGCAAAATCTATATATCTGCGATGCGTGCATATTCCTATGTATCCGCGCCTTACACATGCGGAAAGTGCTAAAATTGTAAAAGTTTTAGGCTCTCTGCCGTAAAAGGTAAAAATGAAAAGAAGCCTTATAATTATTAATACTGAAAAAGAAGCATCAAAACTTCTTGCAAAAGAAATTTCTGATTTTTTAACACAAAAATCAATTCATGCAGATTTATTTGAATTTAATGGATTTGCAGAAAACCGGAATTTTGAAGGTTATGATTTTGTTGTAACTTTAGGTGGAGATGGAACAGTACTTTTTGCAGCAAGAAGCTGTATAGAAACTCAAATACCTTTATTTCCTGTTAATCTTGGAGAATTTGGTTTTATTGCCTCAATTCAGCCTGATGAATGGAAATCAGAGATGGAGAATTTTCTATCTGGTAATTCTGTCATTACTGAGCGGTGCATGATACAAACTGTTGTAACTCGCGGCGAAAAAGAAATCTATTCTTCTTTTGCCTTGAATGATGTTGTTATTTCTGCTAAACGTGGTGCAACAGTAATTTCGCTTCAGGTAAAATACGACGGAGTTCAGCTTTGTAATTTAAAATCAGATGGGCTGATTGTTTCTACGTCTACCGGTTCTACAGCTTATTCTGCTGCAGCCGGCGGTCCTATTGTTGATCCTGAATTAAGTGCTTTTGTTGTAACTCCTATAAATTCATTTTCACTTTCAAGCCGACCTATTGTACTTAGTCCAAAAGGTGTAGTAACAATTTCTTTTGAAAAAAGCCGTTCCAAAGATGTAAATTTTACTGTGGATGGACAGGAACCTGTTAAGCTTGAATTTGGCGATGTAATTTCCATTCGCCGTCTTGCAAAAAAAATTAAACTTGCCGGCTGTTCAAAAGAAAAATTTTACAATGCATTACGTTCAAAATTAAATTGGTCAGGAGGCCCTCATGCTTGAAGATTTGACAATTAAAGATTTTGCCCTCATTGATTCCGATTATCTTGAATTTAAAAAAGGTTTTACAGTTCTTTCCGGTGAAACTGGAGCTGGAAAATCAATTTTGATTGGTGCATTGTCATTTTTGCTTGGTGGAAAAGCTGATTCAACTTGCATAAGAAGTGGAAAAAGCGAAGCAAACGTAAGCGGAACATTTCTTCTTTCTGATTCTCAGTTAAAAGTTTTTGATGAGATAAATGAAGATGAACCAAAAACTGCTGGAGAATGGCTTTCTGTTCACGGAATTGAGGCTGAAAATAACCGGGTTTTACTGCGACGTTATATAAAAGATTCAGGAAAATCTGCTGCATGGATTAATGGAACTTCTGTAACACGTGCAGATTTGGCTCAGTTTTCTGCTTTTCTGGTTGATATTCACGGTCAGCACGAGCACCAGTCTCTTATGAAGGTTCCTGAGCACAGAAAATTTCTTGACGGAAGGGCTGGAATAGAAAAACAGGTTGATGAATTTACAAAAAAATATTCTCTGCTTGTTTCTTTACGAAAGCAGCTTGCTGAATATTCTATGAGCGAAAGTGAACGCCTTAGAAAACTTGATATGATGAAATTTGCCTTTGAAGAAATTTCACAAGCAAAACTTCTAAAAGATGAAGATAAAACTCTGGAAGATGAAGAGTCAAGACTTTCTTCTTTTGAAAAAATATATTCAGATGTTGAAGAAATAAATCAGGTTTTAAATGGTTCCGAAAATTCGCTTGTTTCAATGCTTAAGAAAATTTCGCGAACTTCTCAGTCTGTTTCTGAAATGGATAAGAGTGTTCAGCCTCTTAGTGAACGAATAGAATCTGCTTTTTATGAACTTTCAGATTTGGCTGAAGAATATTCTGATTATCAGCAGAAACTTGTTTTCGATCCAAAACGACTAGAAACTGTTCAGGAAAGGCTTAGCGTAATCTATAATCTTAAGAAAAAATATGCATCTTCTGTAAATGCTCCTTTAAGTGAAGTTTTTGATTATTTTGAAAATGCAAAAAAATATCTTGAAGAAAATTCTGAGGGAGCAGGACAGAAAGAAGTCCTTGAAAATAAAATCAAAGTTTTAGAAAAAGATGTGCTCAAATCAGCAGAGGAAATTTCTGTTGTTCGAAAACAGACTGCCGGCATTCTGGAAAACGAAATTCATTCAATTCTTTCAGAACTTGGAATGCCTTCTACGCGGTTTGTTGTAAATATTGCTCAGAAATCTGGAACAGAGACTGTTCAGCTATGCGGTCCGTACGGTAAGGATGATGTTGAATTCCTTATTAGTGCAAATCCAGGAAATCCTCCGCTTCCGCTTTCGAAAATTGCTTCTGGTGGTGAACTTTCACGTGTTATGCTTGCTCTTAAAACTATTTTTGCACGAACAGATTCTGTAGAAACTTTGATTTTCGATGAAATTGATACAGGTATTGGCGGTGAAGTGGCGGTTGCAGTCGGGCTCCATTTACGAAATTTAGCAGAAAACAGGCAAATTTTTTGCATTACACATCTAGCGAGTATTGCAGTTTATGCCGATAATCAGATAAAGATAGAGAAAAGTGTTTCTGAAAACCTTACTTCATCAAATGTTTATCAGATTGAAGGCGAACAACGAGTTGCAGAAATTGCACGAATGCTTTCTGGAGATTCAGAAACAGAGCAGTCGCTTGAGCATGCGCGCTCTATGCTTAAAAAATATAGCAGAGGTGTCTGATGGCAAAAGTTTCGGAAGAGTCAAGGCTTCAGTGTGAAGCGGCAGTAAAACCTTATAAAGAAAAAATTGATAAGATGCTTGAAAAGGAAAAAACTGTGCTTGCAAGCATTCATGAAGGTGATGCTGATATAGGGCCTAAAAAACTTTCTCTTTGTGAAGATATGATTTATATTTCGTCTCTTTACATTGCATTCAACAGTCTTTCTCTAAAGATTATGGATGTAAAAAATAATGATGCACTTAATGATGCCAGAAAAATTCTTTACAAGGCAATTATTTACCTGGAAGAAGTTGTTACTGATGTAATTGATATACCTTATGCAGATTTAACTCCAAATCACGATTTAATTCAGAATGTTCCGATTGAGGCTCGTTTTACAATTATAAAAAAACTTGGTCTTGCTATAACTCTCTTAAAAGATGCTTTTGGCGACAACAGTAAGTGGAAATGGTCATTCGTTGAGCTTGAAGGTCGTTTTACAACGGTTGCAAAAAACCTTATCGATATGCGCAATTCTGTAAAAGATTATTTTGATCCGCGTTCAGAAAAATATGAAACGACAGTTTTGTACATCAGACTTATTGAAAAGCTTTTGAATGAATCTTCTACTGCATATCGCGACCGTTACGAGCTTTCTACACGTCGAATTGATGATATGCGTAACGGAATCAGATATCTTCTTGCATTGCGAAAACTTGATCTTGCAATAGGAAATTCTGACCAGGCTGAAGAAGTAAAGAAAAAGGCTGTAGTCTGGAAAGATAAAATGGATGCAGATCATAAAGCTGGACGAAGCAACTAGCCTGAGATTTATTATGAAAAAAGAATTTGCCCGAAAAATTTTTGAAGGATTTTCCATCCAACGCTGGAATGATTTAGTGCGACCTTTTGATCTTGTTGAAATGGATAAGGCCGCAGAAAAAATGGTTCTTTCCTATATAATTGGAAAATTTGAAGAAAATAAAGGCAGAAAAATCAACTGGAACTGGATAATTTACGCTTCTTTGTTTGATCTGCTTCGTAAAATTGCTCTTTGTGATATAAAGGCTCCGGTTCAGCAGATGCTTAAAAAGGAATTTCCTCAGGAATATATGAGGCTGAATGAATGGGTTTTGAATCAGTACAGGCAGCTTATTTCTGATGATGATTTGTTTTCCAAATTTACAATTTATATTGGACAGAGGGCAGGCTCTTTTTCAATTCCTGAAGAGCTTTATCTGACTGTTCGTGTTTACAAAGCTGCACATAAATTTTCTACAATAAGGGAAATGGAAATGCTTGCAATTGTAAATGAAAAGGAACGAATCTCGGATATAAAAACAGCCTTGCGCGAAGAAATTCAGCCGTATCTTGATTTGGAAGGTTTGCAGAAGCTTATGACAAGGCAAAACTGTTTTAAGTTTCTCTTAAAAATTGAACAACTTCGTTTTCAGACAAGATGGAATCAGACCCCGCGTGTCCCAGCTACATCTGTTTTGGGACACTGTTTTTTTGTTGCAATAATGACTCTTTTGCTTGGTCGTGAATCAAATCCTGATATGTGCGAAAAACGCGTAATTAATAATTTTTTCAGTGCACTTTTTCATGACCTTCCGGAATCTGTTACACGCGATATTATTTCTCCTGTAAAGCAGGCAACTGATGATCTTCCGAATATCGTAAAAAAAATTGAAGATGAAATTGTTAATAAAGAACTTGTTCCGCTTATGGAAAATTTCTTTTTGGATGAAGTAATTTATTATACAAGCGACGAATTTTCGAATAGAATTAAGGATTCAAAAGGAAAAGTCCGTAAGGTTGAATGGGATGAATTAAATTCAAACTACAATTCTGATGAATTTAGCCCTGTAGACGGCAGACTTGTAAGAATCTGTGATCATCTTTCTGCTCTTATGGAAGCTGATATTTCCATAAATCACGGAATTACATCAAAGCATCTTACTTCCGGTCGCGAAGGTATGCTTAATCATTACAAAAAAGATGAAGTGATTAATGGTATAAATGTAAATGCTCTTTTTAATGATATTATTTTGTAGCCACCGCTAAAAAAAAATCACTTTACTGCCGATAATATTTCTATGAAAGTTTCATTTACAAAAAAAATAATTATTATTACATCGGTTCTGGCATTGTCTGCAGCAGCTTATGTATATGCCGATTCAACATATACTGTAGGAAAAGGTGATACTTTATATTCAATCAGCCGAAAATATCAGCTTACGGTTGCAGAATTAAGAGCTGCAAATAATCTTTCAGAAAATGATGTTCTTAAGGCTGGTCAGAAACTTACTATTCCTGAAGCAGATATAGGAACTGCGGCCGCTTTGTCAACTTCAAATTCAGGTTCCGCTAAATCTACTTCTGCAACAAAAACTAAGGTTTATACGGTTGCAAAAGGCGATACATTGTATGGAATTGCGCGTAAAAACGGAATGACTGTTCCAGAACTTCTTTCTTTGAATAATCTTGATTCTTCAGTAGTAATAAAAGTTGGTCAGAAATTAAAAATCCGTGGAGATTCAGCTTCGGCCAGTTCAGGTGCTGCTTATACTTCAAATACTGCCCCTGCAGCTACAGTTTCTGCAACAGTCCCTGATACAAGAACTTATGGACAAACTGTTTCTTATGATTCTGCGGTAAAATGGCCTGTAAAAAATCCAAAAATTACAACAGTAAAAGGAAAGGTAAGTGGAGTTCAGCTTTCTGCTGCTTCTGACGAAAGTGTTGTGTGTATTCACGAAGGAACTGTAATGTATGTTGGAACTTATCGTGGATTTGGACAGGTTATTTTTGTTCAGTCAAAAACTGGTTTAATTTATGCATATACAGGGCTTGGAAGTGTAAAGGTAAAGAAGGGTGAATATGCTGTTGCAAATGCAGAAATTGGAACAGCAGGTATTGATCCTATTTCGGGCAAGCCTCAGATTACATTTATGGTATTCCAGAATGGTCAGCCTATAGACCCTGCAAAAGCTCCTCGCAACTAGAAGACACAGGATAAAGGCATTTTATAAAAAGTTCGCGGCACGTAAGGGCATCGTCAAGGGCTCTATGAGAAGAGCCTTTGTTTATTTTAAAATAGTCGGCAAGATAATCAAGTTTGTGTTTTGGAACTTTTGGGTAGGCAAAACGTGAAAACTGAAGAGTGTCAATTGTTTTATTTGAAGTAACAGAAAATCCTGCTTTTTCACATTCTGCGTTCAAAAAGTTCAGGTCAAATTGAGCATTATGTGCAATAAGTATTGTGTCTGAAATAAAATTTAAGAAATCTGGAAGAAAGAAAGATATAGGATTACAGGATGAAACCATCTGGTTTGTAATATGCGTAAGGCTTGTTATAAAGGGTGGAATATCTGTCTGTGGATTTATAAGCTGACCCCATTTATCTATTATGCCGTTTTTTGAAAATTTTACAGCACCTATTTCAATTATACGTCCTGTTGTTGGGGTTAGTGATGTAGTTTCTGTGTCGAAAGCAGTAAAGACTGCACCTTCTTCGTAAAGCAGGTGCAGTCTCTTAAAATTTTTTAATATCTTATTTGGATGCTGCATCAATAATTTTCTGAATATCAGATGTAATTCCGTCGCAGAGTTTTCCGGCTTTAACTTTTGCTTCTTCAAACCATTTGTCTGAACCGTCTCCGGCTGGAATCATAGAATTGATGTAGAACTTAATTTTTGGTTCTGTTCCAGAAGGTCTTGCGCTTACAATTGTACCGCTTTCCAAATAGAACTGAAGAACATTACTCTTTGGAAGTTCCGGATCCTTCATAATATCGCGTACCTTTACTACTTTTTCG
>Ga0256407_10005712_pt1 | contig 19704 bp, 14 predicted proteins | sample RumenRJG_04DNA_FD_193489 | JGI IMG/M metagenome (GOLD analysis project Ga0256407, IMG submission 193489) | Bovine rumen microbial communities from Lethbridge, Alberta, Canada - RJG_04 | ecosystem: Host-associated > Mammals > Digestive system > Stomach > Rumen | place: Canada: Alberta... | reverse complement strand
AGTCCTATCCCAGAAACACAATATTCTGTTGAAAAACTGCGGTTTTCCGCAGATGTTGTTAAGAATAGATCAATGTAGTTCTACTTTTACGTCGATCTAAGGTTTATTTATTCAAAAATTAACAAAAAACGTATAACGATTCAAGGTTTAGCAGGAACTGGAAAAACAGAGCTTTTGCTTCATAAATTGAGAGATCTCTATACTAATAAGAAAAACTCAAAAATAGTGTTTACTTGTTACAATAAGATTTTGGCAAAGAGTATGAAAAAAAGAGTTCCTGATTTCTTTAATTTTATGCGTGTGAATGAGCAGATTGAATGGGAAAAAAGACTGTGGGTCATGCCTAGTTGGGGTTCGAGCAGATTTCCGAATACAGGACTATATAGTTATATTTGTAATGAATATAATATTCCATTTAATACATTCTCATACCAATACTCTTTTGAAAGAGCTTGCCAAGAGGCTATAGAAGAGATAGAGGAAAAAGGAAGTATTGTTCCATGTTTTGATTATATTTTGATCGATGAAAGCCAGGACTTTACTGAAAGTTTTTTCAGATTATGTGAACTAGTATGACCTTTTTTAATTAACTTGACATTTCCAATAATGTCTTGGTTTTAACGGATTCGGTGGGATCAATATCATTGAGATGCCATTTCCAGTGGAATACAACCGGCTCTGCATTGATCTCATCAAAATAAGCATATATACGTCGGACCAGCTCCTCTTTGGATTTGACTCTAATGCCTTTGAGCATTTGTTTGGTCATCTTGCTGAAGAATGATTCGACAAGGTTTAGCCAGGAGGCGTGCTTTGGTGTGAATACAAACTCGAAACGGCCTTCTACAGTAGCCAGATATTCTATGACTTTCTTGGCTCTATGAACCTTTAGATTGTCAAGTACAAGCCGGATCGTATCACCCTCTGGATACCTGGCATCAAGTATCTTAAGGAATTCGATATAATCTGCACTGTTATGACTGTCACTGACAAGCGGTATGGCTTCTCCTGTTTGCAGGTCAATCCCCGCGAGCAATGATACTGTGCCGAGACGTTTGTATTCATAGTCGCGCTTGATCGTTCCATTGTTTTCAGTTGGCGGCAGGTCATCTGCAGTGTTTGCAATTGCCTGTATTCCGGGCTTCTCATCATACGATACAACATGGACCACCTGGCCCTCTTCGAATGGGAGAAGATGCCCTTCTTCGTCGAACTGCATTTGCAGCTGCTTATAAACCAACAGCACGTTATGCATCTTCTCGTCGAAGTCCGGGTCCCGGCGTTCACAATAATACTGGATGCGAAATGGCTTGATCTTGCACTTGTCCAGAATTCGATATACACCGGATTCTGTGATGGTCGCGAGCCGTTCAAAGCCTGCATCTACAGCTGTCTTATTAATGTGCTGTGTAAGAGCTTTTGTGGTCCAGGTCTCCGCTGCATAACCATAATCCTTAGGCTGTGTACAAGCTATACTGATCAGCCAGGTTTTCGCCTCACCGGTGATCTCCTCTTTACGGCCACGACCCTTATCTACATTGAGAAGATCCTCAACAGAATCGTCTTCTGAACGGGTACGGTATTTCTTTATCCAAAGCTCTGCAGTATGCCGGCTAACTCCGAGTTCCTCAGCGATCGCTGATGCAGACTTGCCGTCAGCTTTCATGAGCAGGATCTTCGCTCTTTGAGCGATAACGACCGGGGTCATACCCGAATTTGCAAGCTTTTCAAGCTCTGCTCTGTGGTTTTGTTCAAGCGTGAATTTCATACAAGGGGCCCTCCGATTGCCTCGTTTGTATGATATCATAGCTTTTAAAAAATGTACAGTTAATTAAAATGTCATATACTAGTAGTTAGAATATCTCTACATTCTTCATCTGAAAGAATAGTCATCACATCCAGCCTTAACCTTGCTCGTGATGTTCCGACATAATAAATAAGAGCATTGTCTCCTGTAAAGGTTTCTTTATCCACATCTATTAAAACAACTGCATCTGCTTCAAGGCCTTTAAATTTTCGACAAGTAGTGAATTTATATTTATTCTGGTACTTCCCGTCGTATGAAAGGCCTGAAAGAACGCTTGTGCTTTCGGTTTTAGTAGTTAAGATAACAATATCCTTGTAACCTTCTGACAACAATTTATTTATTGCAGAATCGATTCTGTGAACTTCGTTAGAGAAATCATAACAATAGTGAATGGTAGCTGGTACACCTTTTATTGCCCCTTCATATACTTTGGGGTTGGACGGTATACAGAGCGTCAGCGCCAGAGACAAGATTCTGCGAGAGATCATCTCAAACACCCTGGCCCATCGCGATTATTCCAGCGGATATGTGCCGAAGTTCCTGATTGAGAGGGATAGGATCACTGTAGAAAACGCAAATCGTGCTCACGGTATCGGCGCACTGGACATCAGATCTTTTGAACCGTTCCCAAAGAACCCTGCGATTAGCAAGGTGTTCCGTGAGATTGGCTATGCGGACGAGCTTGGATCCGGTATGCGCAACAGTTATAAATATACACGCTTATATAGCGGAGCAGAGCCGGAATTCATAGAGGGAGATATATTCAAAATCATTATTCCACTCTCTGTGGGTTCCATGACAAAGGTCGGCCCTGGGACTTCCCCTGTTGAAAGTGGCGAGTCCGGTGGTCAAGTGGTCAAGTCAAGTGGTCAAGTGGTCAAGTCAAGTGGCCAAGCCGACGATCCAATAATCTCTGTTAAATTAGATATTACCAAGCTCAATGCTCTGTTGGATTATTGTTCTGAAGCCCGTAGCAGGGCTGAGATACAGGCTTTTTGTGAGATAAGTTCCAGAGACTATTTCCGAAACAAGATTCTTCTTCCACTGCTGGAAAGTGGCAGACTGAAGCGCACAATCCCCGAAAAGCCCAACAGCAGTAAGCAGAAGTATATTAGGGCGTAAGCAACTGAGTACGACATGCTTTATAGGTGAAAAAATACATGCAAGCGGGTGATGGTACAGCTGAAAAATAAGCCGTAGTACTTGCGGCGCATTTTTTTGCGCCAGGGGATCTTTTGAATATGGATTAATGCTTAATACACATGCAATCTAAGATGCAAATGATAGTCGACACTTAGTAACAGCAACATAATAGATGACTAAAGGCTTGAAAGGAGCCCGGTAAACGTTTTTTGAGCGTTTACCGGGCTCCTTTTTTGTTTGCAATCTTTTGGAGTCTCCTCGCGAAGCGAAGAAATCTGCGTATCGAAAAGAATTTAGATAATTCTCCTTCACCACAGGATTAAGGGCATTTTTCTTTGGGTTATAAGAGAGATGGCGGGCATATTTGAGCCTGACAATCCAGAAAAGTACGAATTTGAAAGAAAAAGCGTCCGAATTTTTGAAAAATAGGTATCCTACGTGCCTGCCAGTTTGGGGTTTATGGAGGGAGAAAGTATTTTTTGATTCTTTGTGGAGTTATAGACAGTCATTCTGCCGGCTATCAGGGAGAGGTGTGGTGCGGCATTCAGGTGTTTCTTCTCAGGATAGGACTTCCCTTTAGAAGGATTTCCTTGGAATAAGCAGAAGTGTAAAAAGCTATGACATAAGAGGCTGCATATACCGATCGAAGAAGCAGCAGATAAAACACATCTGGAATTCGGAAGGAATGTGAAAACAGAAAGGAGAGGAAAATATGCGAGGTTCGGGATAGGACAGGTCATTACAACTGAATAGGCAGGAAATCAGGACGTTCGTTGTCTGAGCCGGCAAGGCTGATGGCGGGGAACAGCAATGAAAGAAAAGGAACCAGGAGCAGGTCTCGGCGCTCCCGTGAAAAAAAACGGGTGTGCCTGAGGCCTTGTTCCAGTGCACAAACAATTCTGATCCATCGATAGATCTGCGTCCGGTGAGAAAGATGCCATCCTGAATCCATCCTGGAATTCCATCTATACCGAAAGGCCGTGAAGGACAAGGTATAGATATTATTCACAGTATTATTCACAGGACATGCAGATTTCCGGAACTCGAAGTCAGGGGCCACCCGTAGCCGAAAGGCAGAAAGGTGGTCAGATTGACAACAATATTCGAGCTTGTGGAGATGATGGATGGACCTTTGGGAAGGGCTAAGTCTAAGGTGCCGTCTGCTGCTTGGGTCAGGAGACACGGAGGGGCAGTACTGGATTCAGCCGTACTCAGCGATGGTGTGGAGATAACCGCGTATCAGAGCGGCTTCATTCTTTACAGGGATGGCAAATACGTGACAGTTATAGATGCCTATAAGTGCGGAGATTACATTTGTGCTGATGCAGTGGCCGGGAAGAGAGTGCTTTCGGCGGAGATTTTTACTGGCTGTGAATGGACTGTATGGGCAGAATTGGAAGGCCGTGACCGGATCGAACACAACATGGATTGCAGAGATGAGTATGCAGGAAGGGTCTCTCAGGATGGATTCGCAGAAGGAGGCCCGTTTGTATCAGACAGAGGATGCGGTGATCCTCTGAATATGCTGATCGAGGAGGAGACTCACCGGGAGGAATATGAGACGCTTTACGATACCATGAAAACGGAACTTACCAAAAAACAGTTCGATGCCATAACGCGATCCGTCTGGAAAGGACAGACTCATGAGGAGGTTGCAGAGGAAATGGGGATCACCCGAAATGCAGTATCAGCGAATATAAGCAGAGGGGTCACCAGTCTTCGGGAAGCGTATGGAACGCAGGGACGGAAGTTTGGAAGAAATGTCTTTTGCCGCAATAACCGGGAAGAAGATGAACTTCCCAAAATACTGGAAGATGCTTTTCAAAGTGAAAGAAAGGAAAGGGAGCGCCGCAAAAAAGCATAAAAAAATGTGAAACAGACGTTACCTGGGACTGTCAAAATTCCGGGAGTAGTAGGAAGGAGATGATTTCCTGAGGCAGAGAAAATGGGAGCGAATGTGATCCCACCAAATGGCAGAGGAGGAAAAAGAAATCATGTTGAAAGAAACAACAATGGGCAATCAGACAAAGAAACCGGAATTCCCTTATTTTTATGGGAATGAAGCAGACAGTTATTCCTTCTTCATAGTACCCAGGATCCTGTTCAAAGCGAAACCCTTCATGAATGTGTCCGCTGAAGCAAAGCTGCTTTACAGCATGCTCGTTGATCGGATGAAGCTCTCTGCAGCAAATGATTGGCGTGATGAAGAAGGGAGAGTTTATATTTATTTTCCTCGCAGTACAGTGATGAACCAACTCGGTTGCGGGGCACAGAAAGCAACCAGGCTGATGGAAGAACTGGATGACCGGAGAGGAGTCGGACTCATCACCCGAGTCCGCCAGGGGCTGGGAAAACCGGACAGGATCTACGTCAGGAAATGCATCCTCCCGGAGATGGAGGTGCGTGATCATTCTGGTGAATATGGAGAGGATGAGGAGCACCGTGGATCTGCGGGTGAAGAGGATGACTGGTCTGACTCGGGGACGGATGAGGCAAGCCCGCCTGACCTGGACTTGCCTAAGTCTCCAGTGCTTCAGGCAGGTTTCCCCCAGGCTAGCCTGCCTGACCTGGAGCTGCCTGTGGCGATTGCGGAGACGGAAAACAGTTCCGGCAGGAACGAAGAAAAAAATACCCATACAGATAATACGGATACAGAAGATGCGTGTACGGATGATCGTTGCACAGAAACGGAGAAGGAACCGACGAATGAAACCGGACCAATGATACTTCTCCGGGAATGTGGCGGCCATGACATGTCAGGCATCTCTTCTGCATGTCCGGAAGAGGCTGAAAGAGACCTGCAAATGGGCGAAATCTTTCTTTCTGAATGCGGCAAAATGGACTCTCAGGTTCCTGAAACACTGAAACATTCTCTCAGCAGGGATGAAAACATTCTCTCCGGAGGGATGAAAAACGATTTTCCAGATGGACTAAAAACACCCACTAATAATACTGAGAAGAGAAAAACTGAGAGGAGTAATACTGATCGAATCATATCAGATCTGTCCGCAGATTTGCCCGGTAACAGCATCAAGGGGGAGAAATCTGCCTTCCGGAAAAGAGAGAATGATAGATGGGATGGACAGGATCGGATCAGCGAATACCTCGATTTTCGGGCATACTTTGAAGACAGGTGTCTTCCTGATTATCTTCACAGAGAAAACCCTGGGGATGAGGAGATCATTGATGAAATAATCGGGATTGTTATTGAGACCTGCTGCAGCAGGAAGCCCATAATACGGGTTGGAGGAGAGGACAAACCTGCTGAGATCGTCAGATCCCGTCTCATGAAAATTGACAGCAGCCATATCCAGTATGTTCTTGACCGGCTCAAAGCCACAACGACAAATATCAGGAACATCCGTCAGTATCTACTGACAATGCTCTACAATGCGCCCGGGACCATCGGGAGCTATTATGCTGCCGTGGCAAACCATGACATGCATGCGGAGGCCGTGGAAAAGGAGAGTATGTCCGGACAGAGGGGAAACACTGTTGAAGATGGCGGAAGTAGTGGAACGGTATATGAAGACGAGGACTTTGATGAAGACATATACAGTTACGACTTGTACGATGAGAACCCGGGTGCAGGATAAAGAACTGCACAACATGTTTGGGAATGGGAAAAACATGACAGACCAGTTTCTAAACAAATAAGAATTATTCATACACGTTTTTGGGCGCGAGACCGTTTCCACAAGTGTGAATAGTTGGTGAAAGAAGGCAGCGACGCTGATTGTGTAATCAGTATCGCTGCCTTCTTTTTTTACTGGATAATTTACAGTTCCTGGATGTTCTTATGATCCTCCGTTTTGGATTTTCAACAGGTTTGCTGATTTAATGATTTCTCAAAATCCTCATGCCAGGCATGACCGATGATGGTTCCGGAGGAGGCCTTCAGCGCTGCGGTACAGGAACTGTGGAGCCAAAAATACATTTTCTGCAGTTTTCAAAATCTTCCGATTTCAAAAACTGGCAGGAAAGTAAACGACGAGGGAATGGGGAGCGCAATCCCCATCAAGTTGCCAGAAAGCACATTTCCCCATTTGGGGGAAAGTGTGGTCTCCGGGCGAATCTTGCCCTGTCGAGTTTTGAGCCCCGGCCAATGTGTAAAATGGCCGTTTTGGTCATTTTCTCCTTCACTGATTACAGATTTTTAGCACTTGCAGGAAAATTTCTTTCTGGATTTTTCAACAAAAACGTTACATAGTCACCTCCTTTTTCCGGGAGTGATGAAGGGAGGTGCACATCATGAAAATGAGAGATAAAAGCACACGACTGGAAAATTAGGGCGAAGGAAAAAGCGATGGGATGGAAATCAGGAAATCATTAAAAGCCTGAGAAGCGAAAGTGATTTGCTGCAGGCATCGGATCAAAACAGAAGGGGAAGGAAAGCAGATGAAGAAAGAAATAGTACCGATCTGGGAGAAGAGCAATCTGACACTGGAAGAAGCGGCAGCTTATTCAAATATCGGGGTCAACAAACTGCGAGAGATTACGAACTGTGAGAATTGCGATTTTGTATTGTGGGTCGGTAATAAGCGCCTGATCAAACGCAGGCTGTTTGACCGCTATCTGGAGAGATCGTTTTCGATTTGATCTTGTGTGCCATATATTCGTGAATCATTCATTCGTGAACCATTCATGAACCATTCATCGGGCTGCAATGGAAAGAGAGCTTCTGTTATGGTACTATTGAAATGTCACGACAGAGGCTCTTTCCGGATCGGAAAGGAGTTTGACAATGCCGGTAAAACGGACAGATCATAAAGGGCGCAGACTGCGCGAGGGAGAGAGCCAGAGGAAGAATTTATTGTATCAGTATCGGTATACGGATGAGAACGGAAAGCGCTGTACGGTTTATGCCTCTGATTTAAAAGAACTGCGGGAGAAGGAAGCGGCTATAAAGAAAGACCGGGAAGACGGAATCCGCTTTTCCGGCGGTCAGATCACGGCCACAGAGCTTGTGGAGCGCTATATCGATCTGAAACAGGGAGTTCGATACAATACAAAGGTCGGATATCGGTATGTCCTGAACTTGCTCAAAAAGGAAGAATTTGGAAAGACGAGAATTCGCGACATCCATGTCTCGGATGCCAAAAGATGGATGCTGAAGCTCCACAGGGATGGCAAAGGATACAGCACTCTCACCAGTGTGCGGGGCGTGATCAAGCCCGCCTTTCAGATGGCTTATGAAGAGGACATGATCCGGAGGAATCCCTTTGATTTCAAGCTGGCAGATGTTGTGTCCAATGACTCGGAGAAGCGTATCGCACTTACGCCCGACCAGCAGGAAATCTGGATGGGCTTTATCCGGGAGGATAAGACTTATAAAAAGTATTACGATGAGTTCGTCGTCCTTCTGGGAACAGGTATGCGTGTCAGCGAGTTCTGCGGACTGACGAAAAAGGATCTTGACTTTAAGAGGCGCCGAATCCGGGTGGACCATCAGCTTGTCCGCGAGCGCGGCGGGAAGTACTACATCGAGAAGACCAAAACAGCAAGTGGCTGCCGCTATATTCCCATGACTCCGGAGGTTTACCAGAGCCTGAATACCATTCTCGAGAACAGAAGAAAAGTCAGGACGGAGACGATCGTTGACGGTTACAGCAGCTTTATTTTGATCGATCAGAGGGAACACCCGAAGGTGGCCCTTCATATCGAGAACGAGATGCGCTGGGCGCTGAAGAAGTATCGTAAGCTCCATCCGGACAAGCCGCTTCCGAAGATCACGCCGCATGTGTTCCGTCATACCTTCTGCACGAACATGGCTGCTGCGGGAATGGATGCCAAGACGCTCCAATATCTCATGGGACATGCCGATATTGGGGTGACTCTGAACGTCTACACGCACGCCTCTTATGACCTTGCGGAGCAGCAGATGGCGAAGATTCTAAATTTTGAGCCTTCAGCCTCCAAGGCAAAAGCGAAGGATGGAACCAGGGCGAAGCGGAAGAAACTTGGTTGAGACGGTGCTGACAGGCCGGTCGTTTATAGCTGCTGACCACTTGGAAAACGAGCCGGAGAGACTTGCGCATACACCATTCAGTACACCAGTTAGTACACCAATCACCCGTGAAAAGTGGTGTACTTATGAAGATTTACGTGACTGCCGACCCTGAAATTGAAATCGGTAAAATACCCGGAGAGCCAGTATTTATGCGGGTTTGAGGACTTATAAAGGAATTTGTGAAGTGATGATAAAAATACTGTTTGTCTGCCACGGCAACATCTGCCGCTCCCCCATGGCAGAATTCGTAATGAAGGATCTTGTCAAGAAGGCAGGGCTTTCGGACCAGTTTTATATTGAATCCGCAGCGACGAGTTCAGAGGAAATCTGGGGAGGCAGGGGCAACCCGATTTATCCGCCTGCCCGGGCGAAACTGCTGGAGCACGGGATTAACCCACGCGGGAAGCGGGCGCGCAGAACGACGCGCGCAGACTATGAAAAATTTGATTTACTGATCGGGATGGACTATGCAAATTTCCACAATATGCGTTGGATTTACGGCGGTGATCCGGAGGGGAAGGTGAAGCTCCTTCTGGATTATGCCGGCAGGACCGGGGAGGAGGTTGCGGATCCCTGGTACACGGATGATTTCGACGCAACCTGGGATGATGTGCTGGAAGGCTGCACAGCGCTGCTGCGGGAACTGTGTGGTTGATAAGACGGAGCCGCACAGCGTTGCTGCGGGAACTGTGTGGTTGATAAGACGGAGCTGCACAGCGTTGCTGCGGGAACTGTGTGGGTGGTAAGACGGGGCTGCACAGCTTTGCTTCTGAAATCGTGTGCGCGGTAAGATGATCGTGTCTTTTTTCCGGATGATCAGTAAAGGTGCTGCCGGTTCGAGTATCAGCATAAATTGAAGGACATTATCCGAAGGGAATTATCTGAAGGGCATTATCCGAAGGGGATTATCTGAAAGATGTTATCTGACAGGTGTTTTCTGAATATATAAATTGACTCAAAAAAAGTGAAATGCGGAGAATACAGGGAGTCCTGAATTGTGAAAGGAGCATGGAATGACAGTGTTCACAGTCCTTTTTGTCATGGCGGTGATCCTTGCGGGAGCCTGTGTGCAGAGCGCGCTGGGCTTCGGGACCACAATGATCACCATGGGCTTTCTGCCGCTGATCATGGAATACAGTAAGGCCATGGGGCTTTCCATTGTGATGGTGAGCATCAGCACAGTATATATCTCCGTCAAATACAGGGATTCGATCCAATGGGCTGTGATGCTGCCGGTCCTGATTCCCACCATGATCATCTGCGGGATCGTCAACATTCTTTCGGCAAAAGTCAGCTCTGATATGATGTATCTGCTTCTGGGTATCATGTTTGTGGCGGTATCTGTCTTTTTCTTTGCCTTTTCAAACCGGATACATGTGAAGCCTACTCCAAAATCTGGGACTGTACTGGGCATAATCTGCGGTGTCTGTTATGGCCTGTTTGCTTCCGGGGGGCCGACAGCCGCTCTGTACCTTCTTCCGGCTACAAATGGAAAAAGGGAATACCTGGCTACGATCCAGGCCTTTCTCTGCCTGAATAACATCATGATTCTGGCCATCAGTTTGATCCTGGGACGACTGGATATGGCGGATCTGCCCATGGTGGGCGCAGGCACTGCCGCGCTGCTTGCCGGGACGCTGCTGGGGCTTGTGATCCATGACAGGATTCCCTCGGCTGTCTTCGGAAAAGTGATCTATGCCTTTGTCGGCATGGGAGGCATCTGGATCATCGTCAGCCACTTGTTGTAATGACTTAAGTTTTAATATCTGAGCAATCAAATGACTCATTTGATTCATTTGAATCAATTGAATCATTTGACTCAGTTGGATCAGTTAATCAGTTGGTTTCACAGACAATGGAGTGTAAGATGGATACAGGGATCCGTACGGACAGGATTGAAGCAGTCAGGGAAATCGTGAGCGGGATGCTGGAGCAGGTCCCCGATGTGTCGCTTCGGGCGAGCGGTTATGTTCACATTTTCGGCGTGGCTGATGCCTGCGTGCTGCTGGCAATGAAGCGGGATGAGGATATCGAGCTTGCCGCTGTGGCAGGATACCTGCATGACATAGCTACCTACACCACGGGCATCAGTGCGGATCATGCGCGGCGCGGGGCAGGTATGGCGAGGAGCATTCTCAGCAGGACCGGGCTTTTTTCAGAAGAAGAGATTAAAACCGTCTTCAGTGCAATTTTTTATCACAGCAATAAGAAAGAGATACACGGACCGCTCGATGAGATTCTCAAAGACGCAGATGTGATGCAGCACTGCCTGTTTGATCCCGGATATGTTTCAAAAAAGGATCGGGAGCGATTCGAAGGACTCTGTGAGGAGTTCGGGCTGTAAGGGAAATGGTTCAGGCAGCCACTGTCCAGTAATCAGCAGATACTCTTAATACCTGAGACTGTACATTTCTGTGCAGGCTGATACTTGTAATCTCCGATGCCTGAGGCTGCTGCAGCGGACATTTCTGAACATTTGAGAAATCCTATGGATTATAAAAACATATGAGGACTGAAGGTTTTCTGCCTGTCAGCCGGCAGGACATGCTGGCGCAGGGAATTGAACAGCTTGATTTTATATATATTTGCGGGGACGCCTATGTGGATCATCCCAGCTTCGGGTCGGCGATTATTTCGCGCGTCCTGCAGTCGAGGGGCTATACAGTGGGTATGATTTGTCAGCCTGACTGGCGGGATCCGGAGAGCGTGACGGTTCTGGGAGAGCCGCGGCTGGGCTTTCTGGTCTCGTCGGGAAATATGGACTCGATGGTGAACCATTACACTGTAAACAAAAAACACCGCAGCAGGGATGCCTTTACGCCCGGCGGAGAGATGGGCAGGCGGCCCGATAACGCGGTGGTGGTCTATGGAAACCTGATTCGCAGGACTTTCAAAAAAACTCCTGTGATTCTGGGCGGTCTGGAGGCCAGTCTCCGGCGGATGTCCCACTATGACTATTGGGCAGACAAGGTGCGGCGGTCTATTCTGCTGGATGCAGGCGCGGATCTCATCTCTTACGGGATGGGAGAAAGAAGCATCGTGGAGATCGCGGATGCCCTTGCCTCGGGGCTGGATGTGCGGGACATCACTTTTATCGACGGTACGGTCTATAAGACGCGGAATGAAGAAGATATTTTTGACGCGGTCCGTCTGCCTGACCATGAGCAGGTGAGCGTGCCTTCGGCCGCAGGCAAAAAGGCCTACGCGGAGAGTTTCGCCCTGCAGCACGCCAACACGGATCCTTTTCAGGCAAAGCGCCTGTATGAGACTTACGGAGGGAGGACTTTTGTCGTGCAGAATCCGCCTGCAAAGCCGCTCTCCATGCAGGAAATGGATGATGTCTACGCACTTCCTTACATGCGCACCTGGCATCCCATGTATGATGCACTCGGAGGCGTTCCGGCGCTGGGTGAGATCCGGTTCAGCCTGACATCCAACCGCGGATGCTACGGGGACTGCAATTTCTGTGCCCTGACTTTTCATGAGGGCCGTATAGTCCAGGTGCGCAGCCACAAGTCGATCCTGCAGGAGGCGGAGCAGATGCTGCAGGAGCCTGATTTCAAGGGAAATATCTATGACGTGGGGGGACCGACCGCGGAATTCCGTGCGCCCGCCTGTAAAAAACAGATGACACACGGAGCCTGCAAACACAGGCGGTGCCTCTTCCCGGAGCCCTGTCCGAATCTGGAGGTTGACCACAGGGATTATCTGTCGCTGTTGAAAAAGCTCCGCAGCCTGCCGGGTGTCAAAAAAGTATTTGTCCGGTCGGGATTCCGTTTTGATTATCTGCTGGCGGACCGGGACAGAACCTTTCTGCGGGAGCTTTGTCAGCATCACATCAGCGGACAGCTGCGGGTGGCGCCGGAGCATGTCTCCGATGATGTACTCTCAAAAATGGGAAAACCCGGCAGCGAGGTTTATCGCGAGTTCGTCCGCCTTTTCGAGCAGATGAACCGGAAGACCGGGAAGGAGCAGTACATTGTTCCTTATCTGATGTCATCCCACCCCGGAAGCCGGCTGAAGGACGCGATTGAGCTGGCTGAATACATCCGGGAACTGGGTTATATGCCGGAGCAGGTGCAGGACTTTTATCCCACGCCCGGAACTGTCTCAACCTGCATGTATTATACGGGGCTGGATCCCCAGTCCATGGAGCCGGTCTATGTTCCGAGAGATCCGCATGAAAAAGCCATGCAGCGCGCCCTCATTCAGTACCGCGACCCGGAGAACTATGATCTGGTCAAGGAGGCCCTTCTGCGGGAGGGGCGGGAGGATCTGATTGGATTCGGGGAAAAATGCCTGATCCCTCCCAGAAAGATCGTCGGACATGCAAAATCGTCCAAATCCGCTGAAAGGGCGGAAAGGGATAAAAGAAAAAACGGAAGCAAGGAAGGCTCCGGAAAATTCATCAGATCCGCAGGGGCAGGGAAGAGCAAAGGCGGAAAACATGAAGGCCCCGGAAAATCCTTCAGATCCGCCGGGACAGATAAGGGCAAAGGCGGCAGACAGGAAGGCCCCGGAAAATCCTTCAGATCCGTCAGGACGGGAGAAAGCAAAGGCGGAAAAAAGGAAAGCTCCGGAAAATCGCCCGGGTTCGCAAAATCGGATAATAATAGAGGAAAAACCCAAAGCAGCAATTTTCGGGGCGAGCGGATAAAAAGAAATACGGGCGGCGGCAATCATAAGTAATTCAAGACTCGCTCTCGAGCCTTGCGCGATGAAGAATAAACAAGTAAAAGGTAAGGCATCAGAGGATTTCGAAAATGATAGAAAAGATTAAAAAAACTGCTTACAGACCATCCGGAAAGATTACGGATTTTCTGATTATTACGTTCCTGCTGTCCTTTCTGGTATTCCTGCTGGGGGATTTCATTGCGATGCTGGGATACCGGCTCTTTGATATAAGCGGGCATTTGGTCCGTATTATTCAGGACGAGGATATAGTTTCTTTTTTCCAAATGTATCTTGATTTCTGGGGAGTATGGGCCGCTTTTTTCCTGGTTATCTCTGTTTTTAAAAACAACTGTCCCATGTGGAAATGTTTATCTTTCCGAAGGAGTGGGAACAGTGCACCGGCGATTCTGGCGGGTATTCTTTTGGGATTCGGAACCAACGGATTCTGCATCCTGATGTCATTTTTGCTGGGGGATATAAAGCTGTCATTCAACAGCTTTGATCCACTTCTGTTTTTTTCCTTTTTGCTGGCGGTTTTGATTCAGTCAGGCGGGGAGGAAATCCTGGACAGGTGTTACCTGTACCAGAAGCTGAGGAGAAGATACCGCAGTCCTCTGGTGGCTATACTTGGCAACTCGCTGTTTTTTATGGGCTTGCACCTCTTCAATAACGGAATCAGTATTCTGGCCATCGTGGACCTGTTCCTGACCGGTATCTTATTCTCTATGTTCGTTTACTACTATGATTCTCTGTGGTGCGCGATTCTGTTCCACACCTGCTGGAACTTCTCTCAGAGCATTGCTTTCGGGCTGCCGAACAGTGGACTTGTGTCAAAATATTCATTGTTCCGGCTGGATGCGGCATCGGCCAGAAACGGATTTTTTTACACTGTTGATTTCGGGGTCGAAGGGAGCTGGGGCTCTGTTTTAATACAGGCAGCTGTCATAGCTGCTATTCTTCTCCTCAACAGAGGCAGGGGAGAAAAAGAAGACCTCTGGAAGCAGATGGAGATTGAATCGGTGGAGGCGGAGGAAGCCCGGCAGAAGGCGGAGGTAAGAGAGAGATGATTATACAGAGCAGAAGAATCTGGGTGCTGAACACCTGGCTGGAGGCACAGATAGAGATCAGTGAGGAATCCGGAAAAATAGTCCGGATTCTGCCCTGCGGAACGGAAAATGCGGATCTGGACTTCGGAGAGCGGAGGATCCTTCCGGGCTTCATCGATGTCCACACGCACGGAGCTTACGGGTTTGACACCAATGACGCAGAGGAAGAGGGGCTCCGCAACTGGACTAAAAATATAGTGAGCGAGGGTGTCACCGGATTTCTGCCGACAACGATCACACAGTCGGAGGAGGTCCTGACCAAGGCGCTCCGCAATGTCGCGAAAGTAGTCCGCGAAGGGTATGAGGGGGCTCAGATCCTGGGAATCCACTTCGAGGGACCCTATCTGGACCAGACCTATAAGGGAGCCCAGCCGGAGAGGTTCTGTGTGGAGCCGGATCTGGAACAGTTCAAAAGATATCTGGAGGCCTCGGAGGGGCTGATCAGGATCGTGACGATTGCCTGCGAACATGACAGGGACTTCCGCCTGACCAGGTTCCTGCGTGAGAACGGAATCGTTCCTTCTCTGGGACATTCCTCGGCGACCTATGAGCAGGCGGCCATGGCCTTTGCCAACGGCGCGGGCAGCATCACACACACTTATAATGGGATGACCGCTTTCCACCATCGGGAGCCGGGGATTGTGGGCGCGGCATTCCGCTTCCGCAATGTTTTCAGCGAGGTTATCTGCGACGGAAAGCACTCTGCGCCTGTGGCACTGAATGACTTTTTTGCAGTGAAGGGCCCTGATTTCGGGGTCATGATCACCGATGCCCTGAGAGTCAAGGGACTTCCTGTCGGGACCCAAACCCTGTTCGGCGGAAATATGATCGAGCTGCAGGAGGACGGCAGCGCGCGCCTTATGGAGGGCGGAAACCTGGCGGGTTCCACTCTGAAAATGAATGAGGGGCTCCGGATCCTGGTGGAAAAAGCAGGTGTCCCCTGGCAGACGGCAGTCAACGCAGCCACGATCAACCCCGCCCGCCTGTGCGGCCGGGACCGGAAAAAGGGTTCGATTCAGGCGGGCAAGGACGCGGATCTGGTGGTCCTCAATGATGATTATTCCGTTGAAGCAACCTTTGTTCTGGGCAGGCGCGTCTTTTGATTCAGGCTGGAGAATCAGCTTTTGCGGGTGCGTGCCATGAGTGTACAGCCATAATCATTCATGTGGTTATGAGAACATAGCCCGCAGACTCATAGTTTTTTAAAGCGCCACAGTGGTTCGGACATTGGGCAGTCAGCCATGAATCTTGAAAGAGTCTCAAATAATAATCTCAAAATACTCTCAAAAGAGTCTCAAAAATGCTTCAAAAGTGCTTTATAAATGCTTCAAAAGTGCCTCAAATAGGCTGCACAAGTGAAAAGAAAGCAGGTAAGAACAGTATGCTTACAAAAGCCGATCAGTATCTGGTCAACGACATACACAATATTCTGGACAATGGCTATCCGGATGAAAATCCGCGCCCCAAATACGCGGACGGCACTCCGGCTCACACGATCAGCGTAAACCATGTGACCCGCCGGTATGACCTCAGCAAAGGGGAATTTCCGATCTGTACCCTGCGCCACCAGGCCTGGAAGACGGGCATCCGCGAGATTTTCACAATCTATCGCAATCCCACCAATGTCCTTTCCGAGATGCGGGAACAGGGTGTGACCTGGTGGGATCCGTGGGATATCGGCGACGGCACAATCGGCCAGCGCTACGGCGCCACAGTAAGGCGCTACGATCTGATCCACAGGCTGATCGAGGATATCCGTAAGGATCCCTACGGCAGACGCAAGATCGTAGATCTCTGGCAGGAACCCGATCTGCGTGAAACCCCCGGGCTGGCGCCCTGCGCCTTCCTGACCATCTGGAATGTACGCCGGGAGTATCTTGATATGTGCCTGATACAGAGAAGCGGAGATATGCTGACTGCATCCGGCGCCGGCGGGATCAATGAGATCCAGTACGCCGCCCTGCTCATGATGGTCGCGAAAGCAACCGGAAAAGAACCTGGTGTATTCACCCATTTTGTCGCTAATGAGCAGATATACGACCGGCATATTGATAACGCCAGGGAAATGCTCCGCCGCGCCGCTGAGCGTGCCGAAGCTGAAAGTATCGGCAGTGAAACTGAAACTGCCGGCGGAGGGCAGAATGAAAAACAGGATGAGGAGGTTCCCAATCTCATCCTTCACAGCGAGCCCGGATGCGCCTTTGAGGATATCACACTCGATGATTTCGAAATGGTAAACTACTCCCCGATGAAGCCCCAGCTGAAGTTTGAACTGGGCATTTAAGTCAGGGCTTGTCAGAAGTAACCGGCCCGCCTGATCAGAAACTGTGAAAAAATGTCTACTGCAGGGATATCTTTCTCCTGCAGAAACATTTTCCGGAGGATATGAAAATGACGATACAGGAGGCGATTGATTATATTAACGCTCACACCTGGAGCCAGTGGAAGCTGGGACTTTCCAGAACAAGGGATCTTCTTGAGCTGCTTGGGAATCCCCAGAAGAAGCTGAGGTTTGTCCATGTGGCAGGCAGCAACGGCAAGGGGAGTACATGCGCGATGCTGGAGCGGATCCTGCGGCAGGCGGGATATGTCACCGGCCTGTATCCGTCGCCTTATATAGAGGACTTCCGCGAGAGGATCCAGGTCTGCGGGGAGTATATCCCGGAGGAAGCCCTGTGCAGGATCACGGCCAAAGTGAAGGAACTGGCCGATTCGATGGAGGATCACCCGACTCAGTTTGAACTGATCACGGCCATCGGAATGGAATATTTTGCGGAGAAACACTGTGACATCATCGTTCTGGAAGTCGGTCTGGGCGGCCTGTTTGATTCCACAAATATTATCGATGCCCCCGAGGTGGCGGTTATTACCAATATCGGCCTGGAGCACACGGAATATCTGGGGAGCACGCTGGCGGAGATTGCCGCCAACAAGTGCGGTATTATCAAACCGGGGTCAGACGTAGTCTGCTATGAGAACCTTCCGGAGGTCATGGAAGTGGTCCGCCGCACATGCGAGGACAAGGGATGCCCTCTGCATATTGCCCGCCAGGGCAGGGTGGTACCCGTGGAGCGCAGTCTGTACGGACAGACTTTCCGCTTTTTAAAAAACAGTGGGGAAAAAAACAGCCGGGAGAACTATGGCCGGGAAAAAGACGTCCAGGAAAAAGCCGGTCAGAAAAAAGGCGGTCAGGAGAAAGACAGACAGGAAGGAACTCTTCTCCGTCTCTCTCTTCTGGGAGAGTACCAGCTCCATAATGCCGCGACAGTACTCACGACCGTGGAGGTGCTTCGCGGGCGGGGATTCTCTATACCGGAAGAGGCTGTAAAGGACGGAATGGCAGACGTGAAATGGCCGGCCCGTTTTGAAGTGCTTTCACATAAGCCGCTTTTTATCCTGGATGGGGGTCATAATCCCCAGTGTGCCTCAGCCCTTGCGGAGTCGATCAGGACATATCTGCCGGAGACAGAGGGGACTTCCGCAGGCCGGGGCAGGATCGTCTTTCTGATGGGAATGCTGGCGGACAAGGATTACCGCGCTGTGATCGATATCATTTCGCCCTTTGCCGCTTCCTTTGTCTGTCTGACACCCGACAGTCCCCGCGCTTTGCCCGCGGAGGACCTGGCGGAAGAACTCAGGAGCAGGGGATTTACTGCATGCGCATGCGGCAGCGCACAGGAAGGGATTGAGACAGCGCTGAAGTTGTCAGAGAAGATTGGAGCCGGGATGTCTGAATCGGATTCATGGACTGGGCCCGTTAAAAAACCCGCAGAGAACTGTGTGCAGGAACCGGATCGGAAGCCTGAACCCGCAAAAAAGCCCGCAGAGAACTGTGTGCAGGAACCGAATCGGGAGCCTGAACCCGCTAAAAAACCCGCAGAGAACTGTGTGCAGAAACCGGAACGGAAGCCGGATCATGCCGAAAAGCCGCGACAGAACTGCGAGCCTGAACAAATCGAGGGGATCTCCGGCAACCGGATACCCGGAGAGACGGAAATGATTCCGGTCATTGCTTTCGGATCCCTTTATATGGCGGGCTATATACGCAGTACCTTTCCGGGATCAAAGAAAGCATATATAGCCTCCCGCAAAAAAACTCAGAGGAAAGAGGCGATTGTCCGGCGCAGGAGTCTGAGTACGCAGCAGAGGGAAGAGAAGAGCAGGTCCGTGTGCAATCTGCTGAAAACCATGCCCCAGCTGAAAGGTGCAAAAACAGTCTTTTCCTATGCCGCGACTGCTGACGAAGTGAATATGGATGAGATCAACCGCTATCTGGAAGAGAGTGGAAAGCGGATCTGCTATCCTGTCTGCAAAAAGGGAGGAATCATGGAAGCAGTCATCCCCGGGGCAGAAAATACACAAGCCTGGCGCAGGGGCGCCTTTGGGATCAGGGAACCTGTCCCGGAAAAAGCCCTTCCCGTCGCCCCGGAGGAAATAGACGCCGTGATCGTGCCCTGCGTGGTTTTTGACCGAAGGGGAGGGCGCTGCGGACACGGAGCAGGTTATTATGATCGGTTTCTGGGAAAGCTGTCTCCCGAAATACCGAAAATACTGGTCGCGTTCGACTGTCAGCAAGCACCTGCGGTCGTGGAAGAAGAGACAGATGTAGACATGGATTTTGTGGTGACAGAGAGCGGAATCCGATACAGAAGCTGACATAACAGCTGCCGCAGGCAAAAGGGGCCATCCTACATAGCAATAAGGCTGAACCCTGCCATAAACCGGGATTACTGAAACGGGCTTGTTAAACGACGGTTAAACGACGGTTAAACGGCGGTATGGTTTAACCTTGCAGTGACAGCTTGTTTCTGAAAACGTCACATGATAAAATGATAGATGTTTTGTATTCACCGGGATTGCATTCCGATTAGAAGGATGCAGGACTTTGGGAAGGCCGGTGACACTTGAAAACAGTACATAGCTTAAGACCGTGAAAAGCCGGCGACATCCGAAAGCATGACCCT
>Ga0256407_10005710_pt1 | contig 19705 bp, 19 predicted proteins | sample RumenRJG_04DNA_FD_193489 | JGI IMG/M metagenome (GOLD analysis project Ga0256407, IMG submission 193489) | Bovine rumen microbial communities from Lethbridge, Alberta, Canada - RJG_04 | ecosystem: Host-associated > Mammals > Digestive system > Stomach > Rumen | place: Canada: Alberta... | reverse complement strand
CAATCGCCGTGTCACCGTTATCACCAGTGCAGAGGATTTAAAGAAGAAACCAAAGAAATAAACTGAAACATTAGAAATATGGAACCACAGAACGCTATTTATGACGCCCGTCAACTTGGTACACCCCGTATGATGGTACTTGGTGTGCAACACTTGTTTGCAATGTTTGGAGCAACGGTACTCGTACCCCTTCTTACCGGACTCGATGTGTCGGTAACACTCCTCTTTGCCGGTATCGGTACACTGATATTCCACTTTATCTCCAAATGGAACGTGCCAGCCTTCCTCGGATCGTCATTCGCCTTCCTCGGAGGTTATGCATCTGTCAAGGAGATGGGAGTATCACAGGGACTCTCAGAGACTCTCGCCCTCGACTATGCCTGTCTGGGCGTGGCCTGCGCAGGACTGATGTACTTCGTGATGGCAGCACTGATAAAGTCGTTCGGAGTAAAGAAGATACTGCAGTATTTCCCACCAGTGGTTACAGGTCCTATCGTTATCGCCATCGGACTGGTGCTCTCAGGTTCTGCCATCGCCAACTGTCAGACCAACTGGCTGTTGGCCATCATCTCAATCGTTACGGTTATCGTTTCTTCGATATGGGGCAAGGGAATCATAAAGATTATCCCCGTTCTCCTCGGTGTGATTGTGTCTTATGTCATTGCGGCATGCTTAGGAGAGGTCGATTTCACTCCTCTTGGTGAGGCAGCATGGGTAGGATTCCCAATAGACAGAGACCATACGATATTGGCTGTCTTGGAAGACGGCAACACAACTCTGATGCTCTCTACCATCCTCGCAGTGATGCCTATCGCCTTTGCTACCATCATGGAGCATATCGGTGATATGTTTGCCATCAGTTCTACCGTCGGCAAGGACTTCCTCGCAGAGCCCGGCCTGCATCGCACACTCACCGGCGACGGTGTGGCTACTGCCATCGCCTCTGTCTTCGGAGCACCGGCAAACACCACATACGGCGAGAACACAGGTGTACTGAATCTTACTAAGGTATTCGACCCGAAGGTGATTCGTATTGCAGCCTGCCTGGCCATCATCCTGGCTTTCTGTCCTAAGTTCGCTTGCCTCGTTCAACTGATGCCTGCTGCCACGATAGGTGGTGTGAGTCTTATCCTCTACGGTATGATCTCTGCTGTCGGAGTACGTAACCTCGTAGAAGAGAAGGTCGACCTGAAGAGTTCACGTAATGTGTTTGTAGCTGCCCTCATCCTCGTGTTCGCCATCGGTGTGAAATATGGTGCCAACGATGATATCGCCCTTGGTCCCATCCATCTCTCAGGCCTTGCCATCGCCGCCATCGTGGGTATCTTCCTCAATGCCATCATGCCAACCAAACTGGGTATGAAGGTTAAGTCCTTCAAGGGCAAGGAGAAATAAGCTTATAGTATTTAAATTATACTAATTGTAATTATCGGTAACGCGTGCAAAGATAGGCATTATTTCCGAAACTGCCAAATTTTTGCCACAAAAAGTAAAGCCCCCTCGCTCGGATTACTCCGGAGATGGGGACTTTTCTACTGAAGAGTCTACTTAATATCAAAGCTTAACTTCCTGCGATTCCCTTTCGGACGCACTGCGAAGTGAACCCATACCGTCGAGCCCCGCACTTCGATGATAAGCTCATCGAAATCCTCTTTCGAATCATCTGCGATATCGAGCAGGATAACAGCATAGCGTAAAGCCTGCTCCTTGCCTAAGCACCTGATATCAGCCGCACAACCTACGAGGTGATTCGAGGTTGCTGAGCCTCCAGCCTTCTTATTCACCTCCCAAGAGCGATAGGCAGAGTTGATGATTATAGGGTCATCACCCTCGCCATACCTTTTATTCCATTCACTCCTCAGCATCTCCAGCCATCCGCACAATCTCTTAAGATTCTCGATAGCCACTCTCGAAGGTATATTCCCGTCCGCTGTCTTATGACTTGTCTTCGTCATCTCTCCCAGCGTAAAGTGCTGGGAGAGTTTTGTCTGCTTATTCAATTCTATTATACTCATACAATTTTAATTTAATATTCTATGTAAACGTACCTTGTAAGATTGTAAGGTTGTAAGATTGTAAGGTTTTACTTTTTCTTAACCCACGTCTTACCTGTCTTCTCAACAAGGCCATCACTCTTCCATCTACTGATGATGGTGTAGAGAGCACCGTCGCTAAACTCATTGCCTTTAAGATGACGAAGATCTTGTAAGCAAAACGACGATGGGAGCTGAGCAAAGATGTTCGTATTGACTGACAGGCCTGAGTCTGCATTACTGTCTTCGGCATAATGCTTAGCCAAAATCGGTCTGAACACCTTAAGCTGCATCTGGAGCGTATATTCAGCCATCTTAACAGCGAAATCAACACAAGCATTAGACTCCTTGCCTGCCAACAGCATAAACACCACCCCACATCTGAACCCTATCACACCAGCACGCTTTCGGAAACAGTCCTGAATGACATCGATGTTAAGCAATGACTCTACTCGCCTCTCTTCAAGCCATTTATCAATAGCTTTACGGATTCTGGGAGTGTCATAGAATCCTGTTGCCGAACGAAGTATGTCTGTAGCCTGGCTGATACGTTGCATATCAGATTCTGACAGTTCCTTAAACACCGTGATTTTCGCAAACATGGAGTTGGGCATCTCAGAGAGCATCATACGGCTCGACAATCCATTTTCGGCATTGGATTCATTTTTGCCCTTAAACATCTTCATTACGGTTCTGGGGGTTCCAAGGATTGTCCATGAATACGCTACTTTTATTTCCCCCGACTCTGACTGGTCGGAGTTGAAATCCACACCCCACAGCTCTCTTCCAAAGGCATTACGGTAAATGTCCCACTTATGCGACCATGTACCGCTACTATTGGATTTGAGCAGCGTCTCAGCCTCGGTACAGATGGAGTACAGACTATGCCCTTGCGACTGCTTAAGACGCTTCAGGAGCTTCGAACATGATATCGTGATAGGCACTACCCTAACCACTCCAGCAGGAGCTTCCTGGGCACGTTCATTGGCCTTACGACGCTTATTTGCCTCGCGCACCTTATCCTCCCTGTCTCTTACTGCCTGGTCCTCTCTTCTGAGATCTATAATCCAACGCTCTACAGCCTCCTCAATGGCTGACTTATTCGAAGCCTGCTCTCCCATAATGATAGCCATACCTCCGAGATAGCCTATCTTACCGTCGCAGTAACGATAGCTCACACCGTCGGCCAACGACATCAATGCAGGCATCTGACCCACAATAAGCGGAAGCCACATGTTTTGCGGATAAGGCTTAAGACTCTCCTTCAGACCGATGGGCAACTGGTTTAAATTGATAGCAAAGTGTGGACTATTGTTCTTAGGCTCACCATCAACAGTCACGTTCTCTGAGGCCTTCAGCGACCTTAAGAACACCTCCTTCTGCTTAAGGTTCATCGGACGGTTCTGATCTACATATTTATCGTAGAAGTTGCTTACCAGAGTCCTACAATCCTTCTCTTTCGAGTACTCAGGCATCTTGATGGCGAGCACTCCTAAAAGCTCCTCCTGAGGCATCATCTGACATAATGTGGGCAATAGCAGCTTCAGGGTGTTATGGCGCACTCCGTCACGATTAAGCTGTTCCAGGTTCAGCTCCGTCATAGTGAGAGTCTCGTCGAAAGCAGCCAAGGCTCTTGCCGAAGGTTCGATAGCCGACATCTGAGGCTCGGTATCTGGAGTAGCCACCTCTTCCTCCTTATCACTTACCTCCCTTGTCACCACAGCTGGATGAAGCTCATCCCCGAACATCAGATCCTCATCGATATAGAGGATATAGTCTCTACATGGGATGAAGATAGCCCTCTCTTTCTCATGGACGGCCTCATCATAGGGTACATCTTCGAGAATGTCCTTAGCAAACCACTCCTGAGCCTCCTGACGCGACAAACCTTCCGGGATGTCAAAGAGCACATGACCTCCATTACCACTCATCGATCTGTTTACGAGGTTGACACCCAGCTCTCGTTCACGACCCATCAGATGCTGTGCATAGAGTTCAGGGAAGTTCTCACAACCGTCAAAGTCAACGATAGCCTTACCCGAATCCACAGGCTCACCCTCATTGCTCTTATAGCCTTTGTTGAAGTGGGCATGAGGAGTATAGAAATAGGCTCCTCTTTTAAGCTCAGCCTTCTTGGTCTTATAATCCTCCTTGCTCATTTCACCCCTAAGGGTCTGCTCAAGGATATCGGCCAATTCGGCACAGATATCACGGGTTTTCTTAGCGTCAACCCTCTTCCAGAAGCCCTCAACCGTGGCTGGCACGGTCTTGGGCTTTAAAATGTTATCTCCTAAATCAATTCTTGACATAATAGATTGTTTAAATTATACAGACTCAATGATTTCTCTAAGCTCCAGAGCATCAGTCGACTGTTCGTGATCACGGTCCATCAACCTGATAATGCTCTTTAAGCCAAGGCTCTTAGGGAACTTCTCGTGACGTTCGATATGCAAGTCACTCTCACCAAGCCAGCCACAGTCTAAATCGCATATCTTCGTATGCTTTTTATGCTTTGGGGCTTTGCGGTTCCAAGCCTTAAATGTGATACTACGAGATTCTTTATCCCAGTAAAGAACACCCTCATACTTCTCTCCTCTCAGAAGCCCTGCGATAATATCCAGAGCATTGATGATAAAAATAAACTTCTTCATAATCGATTCGAATAAGTGAGTGAAGGGATTGTGTCGGAATATATATGGCCATTTTCGATTTCACTACGTAGACTTCCTCCACTACACCTTCGCCCGATTACTTTTTTTACCTTTTTACTTTTTTACCTTTCTACAGTGTTTGAATGTCTGAAATGTAGAACATATTCTCGTGACGTGTCTGCCCCTGCTGGTCTTGCCATGTACGATGCTTCCAGTTGCCCTTAACCACGTATGGCTGGTTCTGGACGTATTCCGTATCACGGTTCTTAGAGGCATAGTCGCCTGTCATCTCTCCATAGAAGACATCACCGCCACATTTAATTACCAAGCCACGACTCTTGAAATATTCAGTCGTACCATCCTGTTTTGTGTACTGACGCTCAGAGTATGCGTCTACCTCGTGGATCAAAACTAATTTCTCCATAATTTCTTAAAATTTTGATTGTTAATAAAATAATTGAATTATCGAAGTATAACTTCTTTCGTTACTATATCTCTTACCACGCCAGTTGCCTTACCGGCATTGTTTAGCCTCTCATCCATTTCCCAGTCACTACAGCAATAACCGGAATCTACAGGAATGCCGTTTAATCTACACACCCTGTCTTCTTGGGTAAGATTCCGATAGAAGCACGAAGCGCAACAGGGTTTAATATCACATCCACGAATATTCTTCATCTCCCTGCTGAATTTGAATTGACTTTTTTAAGTTCCTTCTTTAGAGTACAAATTACTCTCTTGAGTTCAACAATCTCAGTAAGAGCTTTCTGAAGGGCCTGACCGTTGCAGACGCTTTCAAGGAAACGGTCTAACTCCTCATACGATAGAAATCCAATATCTTCAAACCCGGAATGAACGGCAAGGCCTTTAATTAGTCCTGGCACATCGAGGTACATATAATCGTTGTCACCTACCCTTACCGCATATCCATTATGGTGGGTCTTAACCGTTATAAGCTTCGGCCAAGGCTTCTGCTCGTAGCGCTTGCCGTCTTTGGTATAAATTATCTCTTTCATATTTTTATTATTTAAAATTATACTAATACTGCAAAAATATATTCGTCTTATTGTCGATGCAAAGTTAATTCTTTAAATACTGCCGATTAGTATAAAAAACCGCATGTTCAGCATTTTGTCCAGCTTTATGCGGTTTTTGTTCAGCTTTCTGTTCAGGTATCACTTTTTGCAGCCTTATTCAGCGCACTTAACAGCTGTCTGACGATGTTCTTTCGTCTCATAATCTCATTGGGATCTTTGGTGTCTGTGAACTCCCATTCAGGGTAACTTCCGAGGACTTTACCGAACCAAGTACTCAGAGTTGTACGACTTGGAACCTGGCTTACTCCAAGAGTTGTCAGATAGTACATGAAACTTTGGGGAGATTTGAACCCGTTTAAGCCTTTTACAACACCATCACCGATAGCAACCATAATCCAGGTATAATCGTAACTATAGCGAATAGCCCTGTTCTCTTTGAGTATCTTCAAGGCGAGAGCCATCCTGCGATTTATCTCGTCAATCTCATAAACTCCAGACTCCTCCAATGAGGCAAGTTCTATCTCAGGAATGTGCTTAACCCATTCCTCAATCAGCAGTACCATTGATGCTGGTACACGTAACGTAAGTTCCTTCATTGTTCCGATGTTTTGTGAGATGTGTGTGGATGTGGCGCCTTTTAACTCTCAGAGAAACATCCCACAAACCTCGGATTAGTACTTGTTAATTCTTGTCGGTATCAATCAAATCAATGTCACTTAATGAATTGTACTGCTTCTCAAAGTGAGCCAGTTGACCTTCATAAAGGTTCTTGATGTCAACACCGGTTTCACGAGCGACTGCCTTAAGAGCAGCTAAAGCCTTTGCTAACCCAACAGCTGCTATGCCTATACCCTTCCAGTTATAAGCAAATAGAGCCATCATTCCGATTATGGATTGACCGAACAAGTCGCTCTTCTCCAACATTTCATCAACTTTCTGATCTAACTCCTTCTCTTTGCCAACTAAGTTGGTCTTTTTGAAATTCTTCTTTTTCATTTTTCTTAAATTTTTAAAATTTATATAATGTACGCGAGCGTACGTGAACTAATCTCATTTAAAGAACAGCGATCCTCACGGAGGGCTGGGTTGTGCGGGCCGCTGTCCGCTGAAGTTAAAACTCGATATTATATATGCGAACTTTGTAATTTTATTGTGAATTCATTCAGAAGTCATTCGGCCTGTGACACTCCTTTACTGAATCACGATGCAAAATTAGTTCGATTTTCACACCCTTACTATTTATTCGTAAGCTATCCAGATACTCGTAAGAAATCTTGTAAATATCCCTATTTATTCGTTAGCCGTTCGTAAGGAGTTTCATTTTGACAATATCCCAAAAAGCATTGCAAAGACTCTCCCAGGGATTCTTGTTCATATTATAATAGGCCTTATCCCTATCACAGTATTTAATATAGTGAGAAAAGTTGCTGAGAGTTGATTCTCCGATGGTAAGATCTTCCGGCCAGCCCGCAGGAGTTATTCTATAAACTCGGCTCGCAAAGTCGGACTTCTTGATACTATTATCCAATCGATCTCTAACAACAAGATAAATTCCATTCCAGTGATTTCTTGAAGTAAACAAATTCCGATGAAATTCTAGCAGCTGCTCCAATGAAGCCATTAACAACTCCATCTTTTCTTTTTCGGGCTTTTCAGAATATTTTTTTCTTGCCAGATCCGCAACTTTGTCTTTCTTATTTACATTGCCTTCAATTTCATTTGTAAATGGTATAGCATCAAGCTGATATAATTCTCTTATTTCATTCACACGCTTGATAGCCTCAGTATTGCCATTTATTACTGCATTAGTAAGATATGCGTACAAGTAGTGCTCAGCCACATTCCAGCTTCCTGCATTACTTGCCATTTTAAGAAGCTGCTCTTCCTTCAGCCACATTCCGTCTAAATAGATGTATTCCTTATGTAAATTCTCCATTGTTCCGAAGTCTTTGTGAGAAGTATGGAGGGGTAGCTACTTAATCTCATGAGGACTCTCACACGACTCGGGTTAATACTTAATTATGTTCATTCACTATCAGTGGTCAAGGTGTTTATTGAGACCCGTTCCTGACTGATTCGCTGCAAAGGTAATATAGATTGAAAATATAACAATGAATTTCAATCACCATAAACAATCACCTTTTTATTCTATTGGTTTTCAGATGGATACAAAAAAGAGGGACAACAAATATCCCTCTTCAATATAACTCATTTTTGATTCAAAAACCAATAATCACCCCTGAGTCGATTGCGTCTCTAATTTCTTAAATTCATCTATATGGTTTCGGGTCCATTCATAGAGGGCTCCATCTTTCTTTTTGAGGAACTCCTTAAAATATCTCGAAATGGATGTAGAAGACGGCCTCCTATTAAAAGCTTTCGAAAGCGTATTTATAAGGTCGTTTTTTACGGAATCTGCTTTAAAGACATAAAAATCATAAAGAGTGTAAACAATGAAGCAAATATATTTGTTTCGTGGTTTGCCTACAAGTTTTGATCTCACTTCTTGCTTTATGGCCTTATCGTATAAAATCTTGGATAGGAAGTCTTTTAAGAAAGATTCTTTTAAAGTTGGCTTAAGGTGAATTCTACAACTATTCAGGATGGCAGAGCAATCATTATAAATGTCATTAACTAAATTACTCTCGTAGTCTTTCAAGAATTGTTTAAATCCACCATTTAATTTGGACATCTCTTCATGAATCAAGTCTAAGGTTTGGTCAAAATAGACAATATCATACAAATTTCCTGGTTCTAATTTTTTATAATAATGGTATATATAATTTCCCAACTTCTCATAGTTCAGCGAAAGAATGTGCTTTCCCTTCCACTCTATAAATTTTTCCATTTTTGCACATTCTACATGTAAATTAGCAGGTATTTCAGTCCCGACAGGAAGTTCATCTTCATATATCTTTAGTTGGCAATGCTTAACTTCCGAACCTGTTGGGGAAGAAAGAAAACGAAAAAAACCAGAAGTCAATAAGTTAAAAATCTCTTGTTTCTGACGCGCTTTCAATACATTTAAATTCATCTCCCCCTGATCATCCTTCCATATGTCGAAATTTTTCTTGGCATCTGTAAATTTATTGTCTTCACATAAATCATCCCATAACTTAATATATTGATGTTTAGCAGGTTTTTGAACCTTATTTCTTATTTGCTCTAATAACTCCAACATCATATACAATCCGAAATTTAATCCATGCGATATATCTCGGTAGGCAAGCTTCTCTTCATCACAGAACTGGTGCATTGCTGTTTTGAATGAATCTACCTGTGCTTGTTTAAAACCTTCTCCATCTTCAACAACAGGTGGAAGATAGTCTGTAATATAATTGATTTCTTTCTTGTATGATACATCTGCCAAATTTCCTCCAGCAGCCTCATAAATGGCATATTTATCAGCGAACAGAAAATTCTTAGTCCAATAATTCGGATTTAAGTACCTTTCAAAATCTATACTTAGCCCTTCAAGTCTTAATGAAACATCCAAATCGTCATATAATTCTGCCAAGTGAATATTAATATGATTGAATGCCGATATAATACTTATAGCAAATAGTCGGTCGAATGTTCCAAGATCTAAAACTGATCCGGTTTTGACCTGAGTTATGACTTTGTGCAAATACTCTATTTCGTCATTTATCATCATACTAATCTATTTTAGAAAGCGTGAGCTCATTAGGCAATGCAAAATCACTCCAGGCTTTGCCGACCTTGTCAGACTCTCACACTGCACAAATGAAACTCACGCCGTAGTTTTTTACTTCTACGCGCAAGCGCCACTTGTCGCATCTGTAGGTCTGCGTCTGACTTTTCTTCGTTTGGCAAATTCGGAGTGATCAGATCTGAACGCTGCTACCTTTATTGGCGACTCGCTTTCAATGACTACCTATAGGGATAGCCTCCTCTTTATCTATTTCTCTCTATTCGTTTGTATTTAAGAATTTATTCAAATATGCTTTTAGTTTATCTATTACCGTCTGTTTCTTCTCACCACTTTCGGGCTTGAATGGGTTCGACGGAGGTAGAATCTTTGCAATACCGGTACCTGTTTCTGTCACATAGCCATCAGCAAAGGCTCTTTTCATGAAGTCTTCTGTTTCCTGTGGCTTAAGACGTTCTTCGGCAATAATAGCATCAAGCTGTTTCTTCTTCTCTTGCTCGATGTATTGATCCCATTCTTCTCCTACATCAGAACCACTCTCAGGGGTCATCTGCTGGATGAACTTCTCGATGAGGTCTCGTTTGTCTCGCATATCAGGACTGGCATCAATTTGTTTCTTTATCTTCACTATTATCTCCTTGTCCTCACAATTTGAATCGTGATACTGCTGAACCAGGCTCAAGATATAACGGATATTGATCTGTACCTGTTTTACCAGATCCATCTCAAAGACGATATCGTCAGTTATGTTTTCCTTATCTCCCTTCGGAGTATTAGGTCTGAATTCCTCATAATATCTATTATACCATCCAAGATAATCTTGATAGCGCATATCATCCACAATTTTTGCCCTATCATCAAAGTAGTCAAATGCAGAAAGGATATTGCGCACTCTAAGTATCTCTCCTAACAATGAGATAAAAGCTTTCTTCTCTTCTTCATCGAGAATATTACCCATACCTTCAACGGGGAAATCGTTCAGAAGACGCTTAATAAGCTCTGTGTAAGGCTCATGCCATTTCCCTCTATCGTCCTCATATCCTTTGCTATAATAATCTTCAAACGATTTCAAGAAGACCATACCAGAAGCGTTCTCATCACCAAAGATAGCCAAACTCTTATTTGTTGCCTCTTCCAGATTGCGGAAACAAACGATGTTACCACAATCCTTTACTGCATTCAGAATACGATTGGTTCGTGAATATGCTTGCAACAATCCATGCAACTTCAAGTTCTTATCAACCCATAACGTATTAAGAGTCTTAGCATCAAATCCCGTCAAGAACATACCTACAACAATCAGGATATCTATCTGTTTGTTCTTCATCCTGAGTGATACGTCCTTATAGTATGATTGGAACGAATCACCTTCGGTTGAATAGTTTGTGTTGGGCACCCACATCTGGTTATAATCCTTAATTGCCTGATCAAGTGCCTCGCGACTTTGTGTGGATGAAGGAGTTCCTATATCCTCAGGATTCTCATCTCCTTCAAAGCCCCATTCATCTACCTCAGCCTCATTTGCTTTAAAGGTGAAGATAGTAGCAACTCGTAATGCGGGATTGACCCCTAATTGTTTCTTGAACTCATCATAGTACAGAATAGCTGCATCAACGGAATCGACAGCAAAGATACTATTGAATCCTCTGGTCTTAATCTTCTGCTTCTCTTCGTCAACCTTGCGCCCTTTCTTGATGACCTCCTCCACATTCACAAGCTTACTCATCGTATATGCATCTGCACTCTGTTTTGTCTTCTCGGCAAAGTGCTCAATAATATAACGAGTGATGATACTTATTCTCTGCGAATTATGTAAAGCCTCTTCAGTATCAATGCCCCATACCTGCTTGCGTTCCACATCGCTCTTCATTCTCATAGTGCGATTATAGTCAACATGGAATTTCAGAACGTTCTTATCTCTGATGGCATTGATGATAGTATAGGTATGCAAAGCTTTTACTGGCTTACCTTCCTTATCCGGCTCACCACCAAACAACTGGGCCGTTGTCGTATATTTACTGCTTGCACTTGTGTTGATTGCAAATATTGGTGTTCCTGTGAATCCGAACATCATATATTTCTTCACCTTCTTTACAATCAATTTATGCATATCGCCAAACTGCGATCTATGACACTCATCGAAAATCAATACGATATTCTCTTTCGTCAGAATCTCCCTTAGTTCAGCATCATTGTCATAGATGTTTGGCTTCATCAGGTTCGACAATTTCTGTATAGTCGTGATGATGATGCTCACGCCTGGGTCTTTCAGCTGCTTTCTCAGGATAGCAGCAGAAGAGTTGCTGTTAGCACAGTCTTTTTCGAAGTTGTCGTACTCCTTCATCGTCTGATAGTCCAGATCCTTTCTGTCTACGACGAATAATACCTTCTTGATATTATCCATCTTGGAGGCAAGCTGTGCCGTCTTGAAAGAAGTCAAGGTCTTACCAGAACCTGTTGTGTGCCAGATATATCCACCAGCTCGGATAGTCCCCTGCCACTTATTATATATAGCAGTCTGAATACGCTGCAAGATCTTCTCTGTTGCTGCTATCTGATATGGACGCATCACCAACAGTTGCTTATCCACATTAAACACACAATACTTCGTCAGTATGTTCAGTATAGTATGCTTTGCAAAGAATGTTGTCGCAAAGTCGCGAATGTCTAACAACAGAGTATTCTCTTGGTCAGTCCAATATGATGTAAACTCAAATGTGTTACCATCAGTTTTGTGCTTTCTTGGACCTTTTACTGATTCTTGTTCTTTAGCGTATCGAGTGGTATTTGAATAATATTTCGTCTCTGTACCATTCGAGATTACGAATATCTGAACAAAGTCAAACATAGCCTTTCCTGCCCAGAAAGAATCACGCTGATAGCGGTTTATCTGGTTGAAAGCCTCCTTTATATCAACACCTCTGCGCTTAAGTTCAATATGCACCAACGGAAGTCCATTAACCAATATTGTAACATCATATCGGTTATTATAAATGCCCTCTTTCTCCTCTACCTGATTAGTTACCTGCAGTAGATTATTATGAACGTTTGTCTTGTCTATAAGCTTAATATTCTTCTTCAGACCGTTATCCATAGTCAGATCCAGAATATAACCCTTACCCTGAATCATTTCAGTCTTATCTACGATAGACATCTGCTCGTTGGTAATCATAGGCAGGAGACGATTCCACTCCGAATCAGATAACTTAACGTCGTTTAGCTTTTCCAACTGACGACGCAAGTTGGATATCAGGAAACCATCAACACCCGAGACTATATATTCATAACCTTGCCTAACAAGCTGATTAATCAACTCGTTTTCCAGCTTAGCCTCACTCTGATAGCCTCCAGGTGGCTTCTCCGGCACATCGTAATGCGCCATCACCGTCGAGTGCTCCTGTTCTACTATGATCTTATAGTCGTCCATCCTACAATCATTTAACTAACATAACAGGTAAGCTTATCCCCATAAATAATTTTTGGCATATTGGAGTAACTTTATTTTTGTCATATTGATAATTTTTTGCATGTAAAGCCATATTAAGCTCTTCACCATCCTTTAGCCAGAATCGGAAATAATCTGTATACTTTGAATTTTCTATTTCATCTATTGTTACAAATCTAAGTCTAATTGAATTACCATTTTTCCCTTTAAAAATTGTTCCACGAAATTCTTTACTTAATATTTCAGTTGCAAAGCATTCATTACAGAGTTCTACGAACTGGTCCGTTGTGGGAATATTAAGTTTTGATGCTTCTATATATGGTAATCTGTTTTGTGGAAGATGCGACTCATTTACATATCCAGAAGACCATAAAGTGCCTGACGTCAACTCTAAATCAACATACTCTACACCATTCTTAATGGCCTCTTGCTTCTGGATTTGAAGATAGTTCATCCCATCATTAAAACCATCAGCATAAGCCTGCTCTATAACTGCTGAAAGAGCATCAAGGGCTTTGCCATTTGCATAGGCTTTAGATCTTTCTTTAATATCCATAGTTATTGGTTTATTTAAATGTTAATAATTGATTACGATAATACTCATATTGCTTTTCGCGTTCTTTTAGTTGTGCCTCCAAGTTCGCGATAGAGGCCTCGAAGGTATCGAGGATAGAGACAATGCGGGATTGCTCTATTTTTTCAATCAAGGGTATAACAAAAGAAAGAACACGACTCTTTTCACCTCTTGGCATTTTACCATCTTTCAAAGACTGATTGTAATATAGGAAGAAACTTTCAGACGATAAGCAATAATACAAAAACTTAGGCAATAAACCGTCCTTGGGCCTAATCACCATAACATCTCCATTTGTACCTCCTTCTCTGTCAGACAACCAAATCTTTCGTAAATATGGACGTATATTTCCTATCAAAATATCCCCCCTTTGATATTTTGTCCAATTCCCTTCTGCTGGCACATTCTCAGCATCTTGCCTGCCTGCTTTATCTTTCAACAAGTTCTCGACACTTGTATAATTATATGGTGTCAAATTGCTTGCACTTATTCTTTCCTTAACAAAAGATGCAATAGAGTTAATCTCAACTTTTTCCCTTCCTTCAAGGTCAAGTAGCTGGTCGCGATAATACTCATACTGCTTACGGCGCTCTGCGATTTGCTGTTTCAGGTTCTCAATGCAAGAGGTGAACGTATCAAGAATCCCCACAATCCGATTCTGCTCAGAAAGAGAGGGGATTGGGAGTGGGATAGCACGCATATTAGCCTGATTAATTTTAGGAGGGACACCTCTAACTATATCAGAAACATCTGTACATTGGAGACTGTAATATAAATATCGTAAAAGTGCCTTCTTGTTTTCTTTTAATATATGTGCATGATTGTTTACCCATATTTTACCTTCTGCCCAATGTAACACAGGGGATTTATCTTTATTGATTACACTACCATCTTCTCCCAGAAGAAGGAATGTTCCGTCAAATATATAAGAATCAACATAATCCTGAATACCGTTAGCTCCATAATAAGGGTAAACTCCTTGATTTCGTTCACCTTTTGAGACCGGTCTCCTTTGGGAGTCCAAAATTTCGCAAACTTCTCCTAATAATTTCCACTCCACCATATTACTCTCCTAATTCTTTAATAATTCCCTCAATCTTCTCGTTTAACTCATTGCCCTCAGTAATAAGCATTTCGAGTTTGGAATTCACAGCCTTGATGTCAATGACTTCGCGGGTATCTTCCTGTTCTACATACGAAGAAACGGAGAGGTTGCAGTCGTTCTTCAAGATAGCGTCATTCTTCACCAACTTCGACAAATACTCCTCATATTTACGATTTTGGAACAACTCCATTATCTTGTCCTGATGCTCAGGAAGGAGAATATTCTTATTTCCATTCTTTTGGAACAGCTTGCTTGCATCGATGAATAGAACAGAAGAATCCTTCTTTGCGCTCTTCTTTAGAACAATGATACAAGTTGCTATACCAACACCAAAGAAGAGGTTAGCCGGTAACTGAATGACAGTATCAACATAATTATTCTTTATCAGATATTCGCGAATCTTCTTTTCATCGCCTCCACGATAAAGCACTCCTGGGAACTCTACGATTGCAGCTGTGCCTTGTTCGCTTAGGTGCCAAAGCATGTGCATTGTAAAAGCCAGATCAGCTGCACTTTTTGGAGCCAGAACGCCTGCAGGAGCATATCTCGGGTCATTTATAAGGATAGTGTTATCCTTTCCTTCCCACTTCAGCGAATAAGGGGGATTAGAAACTATCGCGTCAAATGGCGCATCATCCATATGCTGAGGTTTCAACAATGTATCTTCCAAACGGATATCGAAGTTATCATAGTTTACGTTGTGAAGGAACATGTTGATTCGACAGAGGTTATAAGTTGTAGGATTCACCTCTTGACCATAGTACTTTAAGTTGGGATTATACTTGCCCAATATCTTAGCAAACTTAAGCAAAAGTGAACCTGAACCACAAGCTGGGTCATACACCTTATTTATATTAGGATTGTTCCAAGATGCCAGACGAGCCAACAGTTCAGATACCTCTTGTGGCGTGAAGAACTCACCACCACTCTTACCAGCTGCTGAAGCATACATCTGCATCAGGAACTCGTAGGTGTCACCAAAAGTATCATTATTGGTATCGTTATACTTAGATCCCAATTCCATCTGCGATACCGTATAAAGAACCTTTGCTAACAGCTGGTTACGCTTTATTACTGTAGATCCTAACGCCTGACTATCAACAGAAAAGTCTGAGAACAAACCTCGAAGATCTTCCTCTGAAGGTGTTCCAACAGCCGAAGCCTCGATGCTTCTAAAGATAGCTGTAAGATGCTCGTTTAGGTTTTCATCCTTTTCGGCCTTCTTTACCACATTCTGAAAGAGCTGTGATGGGAGTATAAAGTATCCCTTCTCTTCTACCATCTTCTGACGGATGTTCTCGGCCATCTCGTCATCTATAGAAGCATAGTCAAAATCCGGTTGACCAGCTTCCTTCATCAGCGAATGTATGTAGTCACAGATATTCTCTGATATAAATCTGTAGAAGATAGAACCCAAGACATAAGCCTTAAACTCCCAACCATCCACGCTTCCACGCAGATCGTTCGCAATCTTCCATATTGTCTTGTGCAATTCTGCACGTTCTTGCTGTGTTGCCATATATTTTATAATTTAAATTCTTTTCAAATTTCCCATCTATTCTCCCGAACCAATGGGCTTAACACTACATATTGAATAAGCGTCACTGTGATGAATCACCACGTGTGCACTGTTCTTTTAATTTCTCATTCTCTTCTTGTAGCTCTTTTTGGGCGAGCTCTAAAGATCGGATATGTTCCCTTTTTGAGGCGAGATCCTCTTCAAGACCCTTTATCCAAGTCTTCATCGTAGCCTCTTTATACTCGAAGATGGCATTCTGCTTTTGCTCTTGTGAATGCTGACGGTCTTTGAATTTTTGGAAATCTGCTTCTACGCTTTTTAGCTTATCACTTACTTTTATTTTGTCTTCTTCAGCCTTTCGCAAAGTTCTGATTTCTTTTCGAAAGGACTTGATTTCTTCTCGCTGAATGCGAATAGTCTCTTCCCGCTTTGAAATAACATCGTTGGCATCGTTCAGCTTCCTTTTCAGAGATTCTAACGATTTCCCCATTTGGAAAAGCCTCTTCTCCAGACTGTATACTGTCTCTGATTTTAACGGCTCAACGTCGGCATTGAAATCTAAAGTCGTGTATCCAGTCAGATTTGTAAGCATCGACACAAGATTGTTGAAATCCTCATCGCTCATGCAGTTCAGATTCATGCCTAACCGCAGACCGATATCTTCGAGGGTACGCTCGATTTTCTTCACAATACTCCTGCCAAGCTTATGATCATCAATCAGCGTTGGCGCATCCAGTTTCAGCAGGTCAGCAAGATTATTACAACCTTTCTTATGGAGTAAATTCACATATCGGGGAGAAAAGCCGAACTTCGTTAGATCCAAAGCCAGAGGTGTACCCTCTATCTTGCGGCTGACCTCAAGCTCCGACAGTCGCTGTCTGAGATAGTTCACTTCTTCCTGAAGTATATCTGACTTTTGGGTTAGCACAACGAATTTCTTAGTTTCAGTCATTTCTCATTAAGCTATTAGATGGTTAACACAAAAGTCCCCGCCACTAAAGGCCGGAGCCGATAGCAGCAGGGACAAGCCTACGCCGTACATGCCTAAAAAGGCAGTGCTTTTCTGATTATACTGTCTTGTTAACCTATACGAAAATTGGGGGAGGCCGTCCGAGAACCTAAAGTGATGTAAGTTGAGCTCATGATCGGTCTTATTTTTGCAACCATCTGATTATCAATAAGTTTTAATTGTTTTTAACCTAATTAATTCTTTAATGTCAGCTATTTTTAGTAACTTTGTACCTATAATTAAGGTACCGAATATGGCATATAAGAAAGGTGAAGACAGGAGACAACGGACTCTTTTTCCGGACTGCATAGACGACTATGTAGAGCAGGATTCCCCAACCCGGCTGATGGATGCGTTCGTTGATCGTTTGGATATGGAGAAGCTTGGATTCCAACGTTTCATTCCTGCTGATACAGGTGCTCCGGGATACGATCCCCGTGACCTGCTGAAGCTGTACACATATGGTTATTACTATGAGGTGCGCTCATCGCGCAAGTTGGCTCGCCAGTGCTTGATAAACATCGAGGTAATGTGGCTTCTTTGCAAGCTTACTCCGGACTTCCGTACTATATCCGACTTCCGCAAGGACAACAAGGAAGCCATCGAGAAGACATTCAAGGAATTCAACCGTTTCTGCCTTGGCGAGAACCTGTTCTCCAAGAGTTTTGTCTCGATTGACGGTAGCAAGTTCAAGGCTGTCAACGCCAAGGACAGGAACTTTACGCTGAACAAGCTGGATGACCGTATAGCCCGACTTGACCAGAACATCGACCGCTACCTGCGAGAACTCGATGAATACGATGCCGAAGAGGGACGTAAACTGTCGAAGGAGGAACTGGAGCATAAGCTTGAAGAATGCAAGGAGCGCAAGCAACTCTATGAGAGTTATCGTGAACAGCTGGAGCAGACGGGAGAGAAGCAGATTTCTCTGACAGATCCGGATGCTAAGCTGATGAAGGCCAACGAGGGCTTCTGTGTAGGTTATAATACTCAGGTGGCTGTGGATGCTGAGAGCCATATGATAGCGGGCTTTGATGTAACCAATTGTCCTACGGATCATGGTCAGCTGACGAAGCTTTCTGGTGAGGTAAAACAGGACTATGAAGTGGATGTCCTGGAGACTACGGCAGATAAGGGATATGTATGTCCAGAAGACCATGCCAATGCGCTTGCCTCGGGCATTGTACCTAATGTCATACAGTATGACAGCGGCAATACAGAGAATGTTTGTTTCGACTATCATGAGGCAGAAATTACTGACGAGCAGAAGGCCAGTGCCAAGCCAGAGGATCTAAGAGCCTGTCTTGAGGCAGGAGTCATTCCTGATATATACAATGGAATCCTAACAGATGCCAAGGTATGCGAGGTTAAGAAATACGAAGCTGACATAGCAGACTCAGAGATACTGTCAATGTCTGATGAGGAGATGAAGGCCAAGGCCGCTGAGGGATACTTCATAAGAGATGCAGAACGGAATCTGGTATACTGCCCTGAAGGCCAGTTGTTACGACAGAAGTCGATTAAGCGCAATGGCATGATACGATACTGCAACAAGCTGGCTTGCCAGCACTGCAAGAACAAGTGTACCACATCTGAGCACAAGGAAGTGGACTTTAGTAAGGACAAACTTATCATTACAGCCAAGGGGTATAAACCTCAAAAATCTTCCGATGATGACCCGGATAGCCCAAGATCTTCTAAGTACAGAAAGAGAAAGGCGATAATCAGGAAGGTAGTCAAATATGTACTCCATTTGGATGAGAACAAGATGAAACAACGAATGTGTCTGTCTGAACATCCATTCGGGACTCTTAAACGATCACTTGGACAATACTATTTCTTATTAAAAGGCTTCGCTAAGGTGACTGCAGAGATGGCTTTGTTCTGCCTGTCATACAACATGCGTCGTGCCATTAACTTGAAAGGCGTTCCCGCACTCGTAGCAGCCCTCAGATAAAAATAGAGAGGTCTATAAACTGTAAAAAAACGGCTCTGTGAGGCTCATTTTAAGCCCTCAGGAGCACAAAACTTAACAATATGCAAAAATCAACGATGGAATCTGCCTCTTGGCAGAGGCCTTTATATGGCTTTGAAATTAGCCAAAATCAGGCTAAGATGCCTTTAAAATCAGGGTTTTCGGACGGCCTGGGGGGGGCATTTTTCGTTGATTACCAACGCTTTACACATCGGTTCCCCATTATTCATGTATAGGTTTTTCGTTTTCATATTGCAAAGGTAGCGAATATTTTTCATATCGCCAAAATTTTACCAAAAAAAATCCCCACGGGCTTCAACAGCTGGTGAGGAAAAAACTTTTTTTTGTACAATTATGACTCATAATGAGCCGATAACTATGCAAATTGTTCTCTTTGATCTTCACAGACTAAAAGAAAACAGAAACCTAAAATATGCTGCAAAGGTACAACCTTTTATCCAAATCACCAAATTTTGGAAAATAATTTTGAAGGTTCTTTATACCCAGATGCCTGTCCCACCGACTCTGGATTCACGGATGATGAAATCTCTCCGTTGTTCGAGAAGGCTCACGACGTGGAGAATATCGTGCTGCCACCAGGTTGGTAATATCATAATGAATGGGGAAAATCAGCCGTTTTCGAGATTTTTTTAAAAAATGGCTGATTTTTACTTTGCGGTTTGACAG
>Ga0256407_10005709_pt1 | contig 19706 bp, 10 predicted proteins | sample RumenRJG_04DNA_FD_193489 | JGI IMG/M metagenome (GOLD analysis project Ga0256407, IMG submission 193489) | Bovine rumen microbial communities from Lethbridge, Alberta, Canada - RJG_04 | ecosystem: Host-associated > Mammals > Digestive system > Stomach > Rumen | place: Canada: Alberta... | reverse complement strand
CTTGAGCTTGTTCGCCTCGTAGTCGGTGTAGCTGCCTTCGAAGTAGAAGACGTTGCCGTCGCCCTCGTAGGCAAGGATGTGCGTGCAGATGCGGTCGAGGAACCAGCGGTCGTGGCTGATGACGACGGCACAGCCGGCGAAGTTCTCCAAACCTTCCTCCAGGGCACGCAACGTGTTGACGTCGATGTCGTTGGTCGGCTCGTCGAGCAACAGCACGTTGCCCTCCTGCTTGAGCGCCATGGCGAGATGCAGGCGGTTGCGTTCGCCGCCCGACAGCACGCCGCACTTCTTCTCCTGGTCCGCGCCGCTGAAGTTGAAGCGGCTCAGGTAGGCGCGGCAGTTGACGTCGCGTCCGCCCAGTCGCATCAGCTCGTTGCCCTGGCTGATGACTTGATAGACGGAGAGCTCCGGCTTGATGTCCGCGTGGCTCTGGTCCACGTAGGATATCTTGACCGTCTCACCCACTTCGAACGTGCCGGCGTCGGGCTTCTCCAGTCCCATTATCATGCGGAAGAGGGTCGTCTTACCAGCGCCGTTCGGTCCGATGACGCCCACGATGCCGCCCGGCGGCAGCATGAAGTCGAGATCCTTGATGAGCTGCTTCTCGCCGAAAGCCTTGCAGACGCCGTGTGCCTCGATGACTTTGTTGCCCAGGCGCGGGCCGTTGGGGATGAATATCTCGAGCTTTTCCTCACGCTCCTTCTGCTCTTCATTGAGCAGCTTGTCGTAGCTGTTGAGGCGCGCCTTGCCCTTTGCCTGACGTGCCTTGGGCGACATGCGAACCCACTCGAGCTCGCGTTCCAGCGTCTTGCGGCGTTTGCTGGCCACCTTCTCTTCCTGCTCCATGCGCTTGGTCTTCTGCTCGAGCCACGAGGAGTAGTTGCCTTGCCAGGGAATGCCTTCGCCCCGGTCGAGTTCAAGAATCCAGCCTGCCACGTCGTCGAGGAAGTAACGGTCGTGCGTCACGGCGATGACCGTGCCCTCGTATTGCGTCAGGTGTTGTTCGAGCCAGTCGATGCTCTCGGCATCCAAGTGGTTCGTCGGTTCGTCGAGCAACAGCACGTCGGGCTTCTGCAGGAGCAGGCGGCAGAGTGCCACGCGGCGACGTTCGCCACCGCTCAGCGTATTGATTGGTTGGTCTGCTGGCGGACAACGAAGCGCGTCCATTGCTCGCTCCAGCTTGCTGTCCAGGTTCCAGGCGTCTGTGCTGTCGATGATGTCCTGCAACTCGCCTTGACGAGCAAAGAGTTGGTTCATCTTGTCTTCGTCCTCATAGTACTCGGGCAAGCCAAACTTTTGGTTTATTTCCTCGTACTCCTGCAAGGCATCCACGATGTGTTGCACGCCTTCCTTCACCACCTCGATGACCGTCTTGTCGTCATCAAGCTTGGGCTCCTGCTCGAGATAGCCTACACTGTAGCCCGGGCTCCACACCACGTTGCCTTGATATTGCTGTTCAATGCCAGCAATTATCTTCATGAGCGTGGACTTACCAGCGCCGTTCATGCCCACGATGCCTATCTTGGCGCCGTAGAAGAAGGAAAGGTAGATGTTCTTGAGGACTTGCTTTTGGTTCTGCTGGATGACCTTGCTCACGCCGACCATCGAGAAGATGACCTTCTTGTCGTCTGTCGTAGCCATTGGTTACTTTAGTTTGTCGTCGCTGAGCTTCATTGCTTTGTAAGCTTGCTGCGTAGTGAGAACTGTTTTGAACTTAGCGTACCATTTGCGCAGAACTGGCGGTTCTTGTTCCTCTTGCTTCTGCTTCAGATCGAAAAGTTTGTCGCATTGTGCGGCGGTAAGCTTGTTGGCGTCGATGGCATCCTGCAGCTCGTCCTTGAGGTCCTCATAGGGGTCTTTCACGTCAGAGAGCTCTTTAAGGAAAGCCTCAAGCAGGGGCTTGAACTTGGCCTGTACGTCTGGCTTGAGTCTGAGGTTTTTCAGGACGTAAGCCACGCGAGCGTCCCGCTTCTTGCCGGCAAAGGCAGAGGTGGGTGTGATGACAGTTAGGCTAAGAAGCATGACTGCGAATAGCATGAAATGTTTCATAGTAATGTTTGTGGTATATGGTTGTGAATACTAATATCCGGCGAAGCGGCTGTAGATGACTTGCATCTTTATGGGGTTGGCTTTCGTGCCCCGGACGAGTTTTGTGCTGCCAAGGCTGAGGTCGTGCGTAACAGAGACCTGCACGTTTTCGCCAAAGCTGTTCGCTGCCGTCGAGACTGTGACGGGAACGAGCACTACGTGGTTCCATTCGGGATGTGCAGCTTCCCATGCTTCCTCGCTCATGCCGCTTGCTTCCATGTCTGCCTTCTTCTCTTTGTAGCAATAGGAGAGGAGGCGGCTGATGTTGTCGAAGTCGTAGCAGTTGTAGGTGCTGTAGAAGAATGTCGAGAACGACTGCTGGTTGTCTGCTACCTGATGGTTCTCGAAGAAGCTTTCGAGGTTCTGCTTGCGGACGAGCAACAAGTTCTTTGGAATGCCGAGGGCGTAGTCGTCGTCGAGTGCGTCCTCGTCCTGGTTGTTGATGCGTGTGAGGGTGAATGATGCACGATTGATGCTGTCGTTTTCGTGTCCGGCGAATATCTCGTTGATGGGCAGCACGAGTTCTGTGCAGATGCCGGCTGGCGTTTTGAGCATCGTGAAGTCCTCGTTGCCGACAAGCCCCGCGAGGTTGCTGCTCTCGAACTGCGTGCTCTGAATGACTTCGGGCGTAGCTGAGAAGCGGCAGTTTGCTGTGAGGATTGAGTCGGGATAGACTTCGCTCTTGAAGCGGAAGAAGAGGTTCATCGTGCTGACCTCGAGGTTAAGCATTGTGCCTGTGCCGCCTACGGTGCGGAAGAGGAAGCCTGCACAGACGTTGCGGATGAACTGATAGGAGTCGCGGAACGAGTTCGGGTCAGCGTAGTACTTCTCCATGATGTCTTCGCCGTACTCGCGAGGCAGCACGATTCGCACGTTGTCCGAGTAGGTGCTGCTTGTACGTTGTCCTTCGCTCACAATGTAGTCTGTTGCGGTGAAGACTTTCGTTGCGATAGGACCTCCTTCTGTCTCTGCGAACTGCTGGAGGTCGGTGTTTGTGTAGAGGTTCATCGACTCTTCGATAAGCTTGTCTTCGTTCCTGCTGAGCGGCCACACCTCGAGCTTCATCGGGTTGTTCTTGTCGCCGAAGGTGCTTTTGATGAAGAGGCGTATCTCGATAGAGTCGCAGAGATGTCCGTCCTCGTCTTTGATGATGTTTTCTCTGGCGGGGAAGGTGTAGCCCTCGAATGTGTGGAACTGTGCGGCGAAGGTTGCCGTGATGGCTTCATCGGTTTCGGGGTCGATGACTTTGCCCAAGAAGCATGCTGTGCTGTTGGCAGGCACGACGGTATTGAGCAGGTCGCTCGAAAGGATGCCGAACGTCTCCGTCGACGTGCTGATGGCGTCTTGCTGGGGATAGACGCCAAGCTGACCGGTGTCTTCGGTGCAACCGATGAGCATAAAGGCGAATGCCATTATGACAGCCGCCCAAATCTTATATGTCTCTTTGATTTTCAATGTTCTGTGATTAATGTTCAATGTTATCCTTCTTCCTCTACATCTGTTCTGCCAATGTTCCATATGGTGTCGTAGAAGGTGGGGTAGTGTATGCCGTAGTCTTCTGTGCCGATGGGTTGCAGGCAAGGTTTGCCCAGGCCTTCCGCATACTTTGTCAGCTCTTTGTTGTCTGCGAGGAAGCTAACGCCGTCGGAAAACTTGACGCCCAGCTTGTTGAGCATCGGCACGAGTTTCTTTTCGCCCAGTCCTCTCGTGGCGGATATGGTGGCATTGCGGAATGCGATGATGCCGTCCATGTTCGACGGGATGGGGGATGTGAGTATCTGTGTGTCGGGAGTGAAGATGACTTTGCAGTCGCGGAACGATGGCTCTTCGGCATAAGCTGTCTTGACGTAGAGGGGCAGGAAACCTGACATCCAGCCGAGGCAGTGAATGATGTCGGGCGACCACTTCAGCTTCTTGATTGTTTCCAGCACACCGCGTGCAAAGAAGGCGGCACGCTCGGCATTGTCGGCATATTCCTTGCCTTCCTCGTCGAAGGCCAGCTTCCGCTTTTCGAAGAAGTCGTCGTTGTCGATGAAGTATATCTGCATACGGGCAGCGGGGATGCTTGCCACTTTGATGACGAGCGGATGGTCTGTGTCATCTACCACGATGTTGATGCCGCTCAGCCTGATGACTTCGTGCAACTGGTTGCGACGCTCGTTGATCGTGCCCCATTTAGGCATGAAAGAGCGTATCTCGCGGCTCTTTTCCTGAACAGCCTGAGGCAGGTACCTGCCCATCTCTGCCAGGTCGGTCTCTGGCACGAAGGGCATCATCTCTTGTGTGACGAAGAGTATCTTCTTGGCTTTAGTCATCTCTTATATACTTCTTTATATACAATAGTACCTGTGCAAAGTTACGAAATTTTACGCACTTGACAATGAAATTCTGCATCTTTTCACACTTTTTAGAATAAAATGGAGAATAAATCTCCATTCTTCGTTCTTCATTATTAATTAATTTGTATCTTTGTACCGTTTTATCTCTATGCCATGAAGGTAATAAACAGCATTAAAGAGCTTCGCAAGTGTTTGGCGAAGCATCGCAGTGAAGGACGCACCATCGGACTTGTGCCGACCATGGGCGCTTTGCACGAAGGGCACGCTTCGCTCGTTCGCAGAAGTGTGGAGGAGAACGACGTTACCGTTGTCAGCATCTTCCTCAACCCTACACAGTTCAATGACCCGAAGGACTTGGAACGTTATCCGCGGACACTCGAAGCGGACTGCCGGCTCCTCGAGGCGTGCAAGGCGGACATTGCCTTCGCGCCGAGCGTCAAGGAGATTTATCCCGAGCCCGACACGCGTCAGTTCAGCTATCCGCCGACCGACAGCGTGATGGAGGGAGCCATGCGCCCCGGACACTTCAACGGCGTGTGCCAGATCGTGAGCAAACTCTTCATGTTCGTCGAGCCAGACCGTGCTTACTTCGGCGAGAAAGACTATCAGCAGATTGCCGTCATACGCCGTATGGTGGCCGACCTTGGCTTCAAGCTCGAGATCGTTCCCTGCCCTGTCGTTCGCCAAGATGACGGGCTCGCACTGAGCAGCCGCAACAGCTTGCTCACGGCAAAGGAACGAAAGACGGCAGCCAACATCTACCGTGTCATGAAAGAAAGCCGCACGCTCGGACTCTCGGTGCAGGAGACGCACGACTATGTCGTCAACGAGATAAACAGCATCGACGGCCTTGAGGTGCAGTACTTCAGTATCGTCGATGGCGACACGCTGGCAGACGTCTCGTCGTGGGACGACGCACCGTCCGTCGTGGGCTGCATCACCGTCTTCTGCGGCACAAAACCAATAAGACTCATTGACCACATAAGATACAAGTAAGCTATGATGATCGAACTATTAAAGTCGAAGCTTCACATGGTCACAGTGACCGAGGCGAATCTCAACTATATGGGCAGCATCACCATCGACGAGGACTTGATGGACGCAGCTGGCCTCATTGCTGGCGAGAAAGTGCAGGTGGTGGACAACAACAACGGCGAGCGGTTCGAGACGTACGTCATACGTGGCGAACGCGGCTCTGGCTGCATCTGCCTCAACGGCGCAGCAGCGCGAAAAGTCCTGGTGGGCGACACCGTCATCATCATGGCCTACGCCCTCATGGACTTGGAGGAAGCACGCACCTTCAAGCCCAAAGTGGTCTTCCCACGAGAGAACCGTTTGTAAGAACTCTTAGGGGCATAATGAAGCGCGACATGTTGTGAAGTTTCTCACAGCGTGTCGCGTTTCCTATTTTAACGTGTCGAGTGTTCTATTTTAACGTGTCGAGTGTTCTATTTTAACGTGTCGAGTTTTCATTTCAACACGTTAAGTTATAAAATAAAGCGTGGCCAGTTGAGAAACCAGCCACGCTTCGTTTACATTATGGGAGAGTGATTATTCCTCACCCCAGATGTCCCAGTCTTCTTCTTTAGTGTGGGCTTCGCCACCATTACCGGTGCTGCCACCGCTAATGCCAACATTACTGTCAAAGCTTGTGCAGATGATGCTTGTGATCTCAGCACTTTCCACCTTCAAGAGGGGAGTCATATAAATCTTTTTCATATTATTTGTCCTCCTTTTATTTATTTAACAGTAACTTTGCGACCACCGTTTACGTAGATACCCTTCTGTACGGGCTTGCCTGCGAGCTTGCGGCCACTAAGGTCGTACCATTCGCCGCTTTCCTCAACGTTGAGGTTAGCGATGCCAGTAGGATCGTTAGCACCGTCAAGGTTCGTGCAGAACTTCACGCCTTCGCCTTCGCCGGCTGTTACGCCAGTCAGGTAGAAGAAGCCGCGAGTTGCAGCAACGGAAGCACCACCCTCAGGATAGTACAGAGTGTTGTCTGCGCCAAGGAAGAGGAAGCTCTGGTCGGTGTCGGGGAACTCCATCCAATCGTAAGTGCCGTAGAACTCGACTTGAATGCTTTCGTCATCGGTTGCTCCACCAGCGTAGTACTGGGCATTTGAGATAGTCACGTTAGCAAACTCGGGATTCTCGACGTTGCTGCCAGCAGCCCACTTGATGATGTAAGGATTGCCACCAACCATGCCGGGATAGCCATAGTCTGCAAACATACCCATTGCTTCGTCGAAGTTGAGCGTAACGATGTCGTTTTCTTCGTCATAGTCAATGTCTGTGAGTGTGCGGAGTTCGCCGTCAGCAAGAGGAGTCTGTGCAAATTCTTCCTCAGTGAGGTCGAAGGGCAGGAAGATGGTGTTCCATGTGTCGTCCTTGTAGAAGGTGCGGTTAGCGAGTGTAACGTGAGCTAACTTGCCGTTGAACTTGTTAAGCAGGTCGGTGTTGTCACCATTGCAGTCAAGCGTAACGAGTGCGAACTCGCCGAGCTCGCTCCATTCGGACTCGTTTTCGCCCTTGATGCTCTTAATCTGATACTCGTAGGCGTTGTTTGTAGCAAGGCCGCTGATGGTAGCCTCAGGATCGTTAGTAACGATTTCGGTCCAAGGCTGCTCATCAGATTTAACATAGAGTCCGAAGTCATCAACGTTCAGATAGAACATGTCTGAGCAGTTGAAGTGACGGATTGCGATGTAACCTTGCTGACCAGCGTAAGCGCTGAGGTCGGCAGTGTATTCAACGTATTCGCCAGTTGTGACAGTCTCAGGAACCAAAGTGATGGTGAAGTCTGATACGTCAGCAACCTCATCAACAGGAGCAAGATAGATGGCGAAGTGCTCACTAGGATAATTGGGATCCTGTCCGCAAAGCCATACGCGCATTGTGCCATCGAGGTCAAGCTTCGGAGTAATCAGCCAGTTGTCGGGAGTCAAAGCGCCTACATTATTAATGTAGCTTTGAGAGATAGCAGCGTTGGTACCACTAACGGTGCTAACACCTTGTGTTACGCCCCAATCGTTTCCGTCTCCGTCAGCGTCAATAGTTGTCCAATCTTCGGGCATACCGTTTTCGAAGTCCTCGAAGAATGTTGCTTCATAAGTACTAGGAACTCTGTAGCGAACAACGTAATTTTCGCCATTGCCTTCCCATGTGAGGTTAGCGCCGTCGGCTGTGAGGTCAGCTACGATGTTGTAAGGAACAGGATTGTTGTTCAGAGTTGTGAAGGTTGTCGTTGCCCACTGGCTCTCACCGTCGGCATAGACAGCCTGTACAGCAACCTCATACTTCGTGTCTTCATCAAGACCTTCGATGGTGTAGGGGCTGGTAGCGTTTTCAACAACAGTCCAAGGCTGCTCTTCGCCTTCACCAGGCATGGTGATTGTGACGTCGTCAACGTTGAGTCTGAACATGTCTGAGCAGTTGAAGTGACGGATAGCCACATAACCTTCCTGTCCAGCATACGCGCTCAAATCGACAGTGTATTCTCCCCATGTGCCTTGTACCTTTCTTCTGCTGGAGGCTGGTGTGCCTGCAGAGGTCATGGTCCATTCCTCGATGGTTGTAAAGTCTGCGGCATCGGTGTTGCCTGTCGTAGAAACAGCTACGCCGAAGTGTTCTGCTGCCCAACTTGCATCCTGTGCACAAGCCCAGAATGTGATGCTGCCGCCAAGCTTAACCTTCGGAGAAACGAGGTAGTTGTCGGGATTGAGGGCTGCATTCTGATAACTTGCAGATGTCATGAAGGCTTCACCATCATGTGGGGTGAACGCACCTTGTGCGGTGGTAAGTCCATACCAGGTTTGTCCGTCGCCGTCGGCATCGATGGTTGTCCAGTCGCCAAGTTCTTCTTCGAAGCTTTCTTTTACTTCATTGCCGGGAACGTATACTCTGTAGCGGAGGTTGTAGCTGTCAGCGTCGCCAGTCCAAGTGATAGTAGCGTCGGTTGATGCTGCTTCTGCTGCGAGTTCTGTGGGAGCGGGATATGCGATGTCTGTTGTGAAGCTGACTTCATTGCTCCACTTGCTCTGCTTCTCGCCATTGATGGCGCGAACCTTAGCGGTGTAAGCTGTCTCGGGAGTGAGGCCAGTCAGCGTGAATGGGTTGCTGTCGGCAGCGATGAGGTTCTCCTCGTCGCCGTTGAGTGCAATCTGCCAAGCAGTTGCTTCGCCGTTCTCTGTCCAGCTCAGGACAGCACTCTTGTTGCCAACTTCAGATACAGCGAGGTCGGAAGGTGTGGCAACCTCCTCAGCCGTTGTGAAGTTTGTGGAAGTCCAATCGCTCTCGCCTTCTTCGCCATAGATAGCCTTAACTCTTACGAGATAGTCTGTCTCAGGAGTCAGGCCAGCGATTTCTGCGGGAGATGTAGCGCCTTCAACTGTTGTCCAAGTCATAGAAGAGAAATCAGCTGTGCCAATCTCAGCATGAATCAACCAGCAACTGCCGCTAACACCTGCATTGGCCAGATCCCTCCAATTACCACCATAGTAAAGCCATCTGCCATTGGCGTCACCAAGTTCATCGTCTGCGGTCGCTACTGCGGCACCAGTGGGATTCGTAACAACAACCCAAAGGTTCTGTTCGGGATTGACGGTAATGTAATTGAAATTAACATCTACGAATTCATTGGAAGCTGTCAGGGTGTAAGGACTCGAAGCGATTTCTGTCCCAGGTTCTGTTGTGCCACCTGCGTAGATGATGACTGTGCCTGTTGCTGCTGCTCCGTCGAAAATGCTGACTTTGTTCAGGGCATTTCCTGTGAAGCTGCCTGCGGGGAACATAACAGCGTAGTTGAATTCGCTACCACCGGCATTGACACCGCTAGAGGCTGTTCCGTTGTCGTATTTGTACCAATCACCAACGAAGGTTACGCTGCTTGGATCTGCGTATTCCAGTACGTAGCTTGTTGCGCCTTCTGCAGGAGTCCATGTAACGGTAGCTGTTGTAGCTGTGGGCTCAACTGCGAGGTCCTGAACTGCGGGGAACTGTACGGCTGTTGTGAAGGTGATTTCGTTGCTCCAGAACTCTACTTCGTCTGTTGCGGGACGAACCTTAACAGCATAGGTTGTCTCGGGTGTGAGGCCTTCGAGAACGTAGGGGTTCTCTGTGACGGTCACCTCTGTGTATTCTGCAGCACCGGCAGCTGCGTAAGCGAGAACCCAAGATGTAGCAGGATTGAGGCTTCTCTCAGTCCAGCTCAGCGTAGCGCTGAAAGCGGTAATCTCGGATGCTGCGAGGTCGGCGGGAGAACGCCAAGGAGAAGCAGCGCAGTTTACGTGCCAGGTAGTTGTTGGCAGAGCCTCGCCGCTGCCGGAGAAGATAACTTCTTCGTTGATGTCGTAAGCAGCGTAGGATGTCTCGGTAGCATAGCTGCCTGCTACCCATGTGAAGCGGATGTCGCGATCGTTGGGAACGTCAACATAGATGGTCTGCGTTTCTTCGCCGTTTCCGCCGTCGAGGTTCTGGTTTGCGTATGTGCCGATAACGATGCCGCTCAGTACGTCTGTAATCTGGATGGCGTTGCCGTTCCAGCCGTCGCCGTAGCTGTCGGTGAGGACAAGCATAATCTGACACATATCGTCGGAGATGTCGGTGTTGAAGGTGACAGGATTGCTCCAGTCGCTCACTTCTTCGCCTCTCTTCGCGCGTACCTTAACAGTATATACTGTAGCATACTCCAGGCCAGTCAGTGTGGTGGGGTTCTCTACGTTCTCTGTAACGGTACCGTTGACGTCGATGTCGAATACTTCTTCTTCGCTCGACCAGCTGATGGTGGCTTCTGTGCCGCCTTCGTAGCTGACCTTGAGGCCCGTGGGCTTGAGAACGCCGTCGAAGCTGCCGCCTGTGTATGCAAAGGTGGTCTTCGGGATGAAGTCGCGTGCGGTTGCAGTAATTCCGTCGAGGCTGGAGTAGCCGTAGCCTGTGATGCTTGCACCTGCGGCTGTTACGCCATAGAAGGAAGCGCTCTTGTAACTACCCTTTACTGTCTGGTAAACGCCAACAAGGAGGTTACCGCCACCATAGGTGTAGCTGCTGGTGAAATCGATAGTCATCGTCTCACCTGTTCCGTCGAGTGCACCTTCATAGACGATGGTAGCACCTTCTGCGCCAGTGAAATCGGCGAGTGTGGTCTCGCTCACTTCTTTCAGGAAGACCTGGAACTGTGCATCTCCCCAGCTTTCAGTAGCGGGAGACGACAGATAGAAGGCCATCTGCGAGATGGTGCCATTAATCATGCTGCCCAGCTCATCGGAAGGAATGATGAATTCGCACTTGTTGAATGCGTCACCATAATAACCATACACCGGTACGTAGGCGCTAGTTGCTTCTCCATCTTCGTACACGGTCAGGGTCTCTTGTGCTGCTGCTCCTGATGTTACCAGGGAGAAGAGCACGGCAAGGAGCATTGTAAATGCTTTTGCCAGGAAAGTAGTTTTCCGTTTCATGTAGTTAATACTTTGGTTAAACATTTATTTAGTTAAAACTGTTGATTCGTTTTTTTATACAAATCGCCTACAAAGTTACGACTTTTTATGAGAACAAGCAAGCATTTTGTATCTTTTTTGTCCTTTTTCTCATCTTTATGTAATATTAACGCATAAATATGACACAACAAACGGAATAAATAACCATCGCAAAGGGGGGAAAAAAACGCCGCACGCGGGGATTGCAATTTCCGCGTGCGGCGTTGGCCATTTCCGCGTGCGGCGATTGCAATCCCCGCATGCGGCGTTTTTTATCACTTCACGACGACAGTCTTCTTGCCGTTGATGTAAATGCCTTTCTGTGCAGGCTTTCCAGCGAGCTTGCGACCTTCGAGGTCGTACCATGCATCGTTAAGGTCATTAAGTCCGTCAAGGTCTTCGATGCTTGTCGGGTTGTCTTCTCCGATGTTCGTGATGTACTGTTTGCCGTGACAAACGCCTTCAGCAAACTGGAAGTAGGCGCGCTGTGTGCCGATGCGTGCTCCGTTGAGGGGATAGTAGAGCACGCTGTTGCCTCCTATGAAGCGTATGTTCTTGTCTTCAGCAGTGAAGAGGATTGGGCTGTATGAGCCCTTGAACTGTATGGTGCCGTCCTCTGTGACGAAGTCGTTGTTGACGTTGCGAATGACGACGTCGTTGAAGACGAGGTCTGCTTCTGTGAGTGTCTCGCCCTCTGGCCATTTGATGAGGTATGGTATGCCTGCGATGATGGCGTCGAGCTCGCCTTCTTCGGTGAAGTTGAGTGTGATGACGTCACCCTCGACGTATGCCTGGCTGAGTGCGCGCAGGTCAGCTCCTTGGAGGGGACTGCCTTCGAGTGTGAGGTCGAAGGGAAGGCAGATGGTGTTCCAGTAGCCGTCCCTGTGGAAGGTGCGTTCGCCGAGCGTTACGTTGCAGTGCTTTCCGTCGTGCGCCTCGATGATGCTGGCGTTCTCTGGGTTGTAGCTGCTGAGCACGATGTTGTAGAGCCCGAGCGTGGTGAAGGTGATGGCTTCGCTCCATTCTGTGGGAGCTTCAGCGCCTTCGCAGTAGCCGCGCACCTGGACTTCGTAGGTTGTCTCTTGAGTCAGCTCTGTGAGTTCGTATGACGTTGCTTCGATGTCGTTGATCTCTATCCAGTCTTCTTCTGCCCTGTATCGGAGGTCGTACTTTATGAGTTCGCTGTCCCAGACGATGACGGCTGTCGTAGTTGTGATGGCTGTTGCCTCGACGTTAGTGGGAGCTGGGTATGGGTCGCCGCAGCTGACGTGATAGGCGACGGGCTCCTTCATTCTCTTGCTTCCGGAGAAGATGAGGTTGCCCCTGACGTCGTAGGCAGCGTATGAGCACTCGTGGTCGTAGCTGCCCTTTACCCATTGGAACTCGATGTCGCGGTCGTCGGGCACTTCGACGTAGTAGGTCTGCACTTCGTTCTTTGCAGCCTCGCTGGTGCATGAGAATGTGCCGAGCTCTGTGCCTGTCAGTACGTCGACAAGCTTGATGGCTGCTCCGTTCCATCCGTCGCCCATGGCGTCGGAGAGTTCGAGGCTGATCTGGCATGTGACTTCGGAGAGGCTGGTGGTGAAGCTTACGGGCTCAGTCCAGTTGCTTACCTCTTCGCCGTCCCTCGCGCGTACCTTAATAGTATATGTTGTGGCGAGTTCGAGCCCTGTCAGCGTGGTGGGGTTGCTGACGTTCTCCGTTACTTCTCCGTTCACTTCGATGTCGAAGGCCGGTGCATAGCTTGTCCAGCTTACTGTTGCCTCGATGCCGCCAACGTAGTGGACAGCGAGGTCTTTGGGTACTCTGAGCGATGTGCTGTTGCCCGGTGTGTACTCGAACTCAGTGTCGGGCCTGAAGTTCTGCTGGCTGATGCTTGAGCTGTATCCGCCGACGGAAACGCCGGTGATGTTTTCGCCCTTCCATGCAACCTGGCTGTAGCTGCCGGTCTGTGTCTGGTTGAAGCCGACGAGGAGGTTGCCGCCCTGATAGTAGAAGGGTTCGTCGAAGGTGACGGTCATTTTCTTGTTCGAGACGGACAGGCTGCCCGAGTAAACTTTCTCGAGTGTGCTCCAGGACTTGAGCGAGTTGATGGTGTTGTCGTCTGTTTCGCTCAGGTAAACGTCGAACTTCGCGCTGCCCCAACTTACGGAACTCTGTGTGGCGCTGAACGTCATGCTTGTGATGGTGGAGTTTGCCATGTCCTCGATGATAGCTTCTGCGATGATGAACTGGCTCTTTGTCAGTTGGTCTGTCCAATAGCCGTATATGGGAACGACGCCGTTGTTCAGGTTCTGTGTAACGACAAGCGTTGCGGAATCTGATTCGCAAACGATGTATTCACCGTTGGCGTTAATGTAGCACATGAGGAAGGTGTACGAGCCTGTTTGTGTGGGTGTGTAGGGGATGACAACGTCCTGTGTGGTGTTGCCCGGTATGACTACGCTTTCCAGGTCCATGAGGTAGTCGTCGTCGTCTTCCCTCAAGCAGAGCCAGATGTCTCCGTCGTAGGGATCGTCTCCGTCGTTGGTGATGTTGAAGGTGATGTTGACGGTGGTGTTGGGCTCGACAGCCGTTTCGCTCAGTGTTATGCTGTTGAGGATGAGATTGTTCTCGTTGGGATCGATGTTAGCGATGGTGCCGCTTGCTGTCGACTTCTGTATGCCGATGACTGCATCCTGTCCGTAGTGGAAACCGTCGGTAGATGTGCTGCCGCCGATGCCCTGCTGGTCGGGGTCGAGTGCAGAGAGGACGAAGTAGTTGTCGCTCATGCCGCCCCATCCCCAGTTGATGTGGAAGAAGTCGGTGTTCTGCTCGAACTTATAGCCGTCGCATACGAACTCGTGTCCGCCGCCCGATGAGAGGCCGCCGTAGCAGACGGGACGGCTGTGTGATACTTCGTGGTAGATCATGTCCGTCCAGTTCTCATAGGTGTAAGAGCTGCGGGAGACGAAACGTGTGGTGTAGGGGTTGTAGTCGAAGTAGTCGCGGAGAGCGATTGCGACGTCTTCGGTGTAGGCGCCCGACGACTCGTCGTAGTCCATCTTCACGCTGTAGCCGCAGTACTTCATCAGAGTTGCCACTGCTGTTGCCTCGGTGGTGGTGTAGCTGCCTGAGTAGCTGTTCTTCATGTGTGCCCAGTCGAAGGTGACGGCTGGCAGTGAGGACAGATTGAGTCCCTGAGTGGCAGTGGTGTATCCGGGAATGGTGGCAGTCTGAGCCTTGGGCCATTTGTGGTAGTTCATCACCTGTGCCATTGCCGTTGCCACACAGCCTGTAGCGCACTTTCCGCTACTGCCGTACCAGTTGCTGTAGTTGGGGCAGAGGTTATTGTAGGGCGTGCCTTGGTTCCAGGTTGTGGTGACGAGGGGTGCGACGGCTGTGGTGGGGTGGGTGCCGACCTTACCGGTCTTTGGCACTGCCACACTGCCGCGTGGTTGCTGCTGTAGCCATGCGATTTCGTCGGCATAGCCTTGCAGCCAAGCGCGCATGTTGTCGGGAATGTTATTTGCATCGAGACTGCCCTTCTCGCTGAAGCCGAGGATGGGGCGTGTGCGGTCGTCGTTTGATACGATGACAAAGCCGCCTTCGTTCTCAACGTTGAAGACGTAGAGTCCGCTCACTTTGCCTTGCAGCTGGAGCTGCGGCACCTGTCCCTGAGCCTTGCGGGGTTTTCCGGGAGTTGCCTTTTGGCCTGTCAGGAAATCGAGGGCCTGCTCGAGAGCCTGCTCTGTGGTAATGTTTTCTGCCCAAACGCCGCTCACGCAGAACAGGGCAAGGAGTAATGTCAACACGATTCGTGTTAAGGTCGTTTTGTTGTTCATTTTTTATGATTTAGTTTTTTTTACTTCGCAATTATCTTTGTCTAAAAAGACAAATCGGCCGCAAAGTTACAATTTTTTCCATAAACCACCAAAAGAAATCTGACATTTTCGCTCGAAGCATTTCGCTTTGGATTTCGGCCTGTCCGCGATGGGGCAAAAAAAACGCCGCACGCGGCGATTTAATTTCCGCGTGCGGCGTTGGTCATCCCCGCGTGCGGCGATTGCAATCCCCGCACGCGGCGTTTTAAACTTCACTACTCTTCGTTGCCTAAGAGAATCTTCATCATTTCACAAGCAGAGTAGGGGACGGGAGTGCCGGGGCCAAAGATGCAGGCCACACCGGCCTTGTATAGGAAGTCGTAGTCCTGTGCAGGGATGACACCACCGGCGGTGACCATGATGTCCTCGCGGCCCAGCTTCTTCAGCTCTTCGATGAGCTGAGGAATGAGTGTCTTGTGACCTGCTGCAAGCGAGCTTGCACCTACGATGTCCACGTCGTTCTCCACTGCCTGGCGAGCTGCCTCGGCCGGTGTCTGGAACAGGGGACCCATATCCACGTCGAAGCCGCAGTCGGCATAACCTGTAGCGACAACCTTCGCGCCGCGGTCGTGACCGTCCTGACCCATCTTGGCAACCATGATGCGGGGACGGCGACCGTTCTTCTTGGCGAATTCGTCGGTCATTTCGCAAGCCTTGTCGAAGAGCTTGTCGTTCTTACTTTCACTTCTATACACGCCTGAAATAGTTCTGATTACTGCTTTGTAACGGCCCACGATGGCTTCGCAGGCATCACTTATCTCACCCAAAGTGGCCCTGTGGCCAGCGGCACGAACGGCGAGGTCGAGCAGGTTGTCCTTGCTCTTCTTGCCTTCGTTGAACTCACGCACGCACTCGGTGATGGCCTCCAGGTCTTTCTTCACCTGAGCCTCGTCGCGATGTGCACGGAGCTCCTTCAGGGAAGCCTCCTGCTGCAGGCGCACGGCGGTGTTGTCGATCTCGAGGATGTCGATGGGGTCCTCGTGGTCGAGGCGATACTTGTTCACGCCGACGATGGTCTGTACGCCGCTGTCGATGCGGGCCTGAGTGCGTGCCGAAGCCTCTTCGATACGCATCTTGGGCAGACCGGTCTCGATGGCCTTTGCCATACCGCCCAACTTCTCGATCTCCTGGATGTGCTCCCATGCCTTGTGATACAACTCGTAGGTGAGTTTCTCTACATAGTAAGAGCCGGCCCACGGGTCGATGTGCTTGCAGACTTGCGTCTCGTTCTGGATGTAGATCTGCGTGTTACGGGCGATACGGGCGCTGAAGTCTGTGGGCAGGGCGATAGCCTCGTCCAGGGCGTTCGTGTGGAGGCTCTGGGTGTGGCCAAGCACGGCAGCCATGGCCTCGATGCAGGTACGGCCCACATTGTTGAAGGGATCTTGCTCTGTCAGCGACCAACCGGACGTCTGAGAGTGGGTACGCAATGCCATCGACTTCGGGTTCTTGGCACCGAAGCTCTTAACAATCTTGGCCCACAGCAGGCGGCCAGCACGCATCTTCGCGATTTCCATGAAGTGGTTCACACCGATAGCCCAGAAGAAGCTGAGGCGAGGTGCGAAGGCGTCCACGTCGATGCCTGCGTTGATACCTGCACGCAGATAATCCATGCCGTCGGCCAGCGTGTAAGCCAGCTCGATGTCGGCTGTTGCACCTGCTTCCTGCATGTGGTAACCCGAGATGGAGATGCTGTTGAACTTCGGCATCTTCTGAGAGGTGTACTCAAAGATGTCGGCAATAATCTTCATCGAGAATGCAGGCGGATAGATATAGGTGTTACGCACCATGAACTCCTTGAGGATGTCGTTCTGTATGGTGCCTGCCATCTCCTCCAGCTTCGCGCCCTGCTCCAGGCCTGCGTTGATGTAGAAGGCCAGGATGGGCAGCACGGCGCCGTTCATCGTCATCGAGACGGACATCTTGTTCAAGGGGATACCGTCGAAGAGGACCTTCATGTTCTCCAGAGAGCAGATGCTCACGCCTGCCTTACCTACGTCACCGACTACGCGCTGGTTGTCAGGGTCGTAGCCGCGGTGTGTGGGAAGGTCGAACGCTACGGACAGACCTTTCTGACCGGAAGCGAGGTTGCGGCGATAGAATGCATTGGACTCTTCTGCCGTAGAGAAGCCAGCGTACTGACGAATGGTCCACGGGCGGAAGGGATACATCATGCTGTACGGGCCGCGGAGGAAGGGAGGAATGCCTGCAGCGAAGTTTAAGTGCTCCATGCCCTCGAGGTCTTCCTTCGTGTAAACGGGTTGAATGTCAATCTGCTCGGCTGTCTTCCAGTTGGCAGTGATACCATTCTCCTTTTGCCACTGCTGACCATTCTTCTCCTGAATGCCAGCGTAGATATCTATATCTTTAAATGATTTGCGTGCCATAATTAGATGCCGAGTTTAGTGTTATACTCTTTCAAGGTCTCCAGCTGGTTAGACCTTACGTGGATAAAGTTCTCGATGCCTGCTGCCTTGAGGTCTTCCGTGCAAGCCGGCGCGCCAGCTACGACGTAGAGGGCGCGGCCGTTCAGGTACTTGAAGGCGGGGATGGCATATTCTGCATACTCGTCGTCGCTTGAGCAGATGACAACGATGTCAGCACCTGCGGCAAGGGCTGCGTCAACACCTTCCTCAACGGTCTTGAAGCCGAGGTTGTCGATGACCTGATAACCTGCAGCGGCCAGGAAGTTGCAGCTGAACTGAGCACGAGCCTGACGCATTGCCAGATTGCCGATGGTCAGCATGAATGCAACGGGCACCTTCGCAGCCTTCTCTGTCTTGAGGCGGAGTGCTTCGAAGTCGCTTGCCAGACGAGATGTCTTGATGGCAGGAATCTCGCTCTCGCAGCCGCAGCTGCTCTTGCAGCAGCACTCGACGGGTTCCTTGCCTTCGCTCTTCTCGGTGAAGTTGGGGAACTGGTTCGTGCCGAGCAGGAACTCTTTGCGCTTGTCGGCATTAGCATGACGAGTAGCGTTTGTTTCGTTGATAGTCTTCTGCACGGAACCTGCCTTTGCAGCTGCCAGGAAGCCACCTTCTTCCTCAACAGCGAGGAAAAGCTTCCAAGCTTGACCTGCGAGAGCGGTCGTGAGCTCCTCGATGAAGTAAGAGCCGCCAGCAACATCGACCATGCGATCGAAGTGGCACTCGTCCTTCAGCAACAGCTGCTGATTGCGGGCAATGCGCTCTGCGAATTCTGTCGGCACTTCGTAAGGCTCGTCGAAAGGTGTTACGACGATGCTCTCCACACCGCCCAGGGCTGCTGACATGGTCTCTGTCTGCGAGCGGAGCATGTTGACATAGCTGTCGAAGAGCGTCTGGTTGTAGGTCGTCGTGAAGGCGCATACATGCATCTTTGCGCTCTCCTTGCAAGCGGTGTACTGACTGACAATCTGTGCCCACAGCATACGAGCGGCGCGCAGTTTTGCAATCTCCATGAAGTAAACACCGTTGATGCCAAGGTTGAACTTGATGCTCTGTGCTGCAAGCTCAGGAGCCACGCCAGCCTCTGTCAGCTCTGCCAGGTACTCGTTACCCCAAGCGAGAGCATAGCCGAGGTCTTGGTAGCTGTAAGCACCGGCGTTGGTGAGCTTGTAGGCATTTACTGCGATAGGACGGAACTTGGGATAAGCGGCAAATGCCTCAACAAGTGCCTTCGCATCCTTCAGCTTCTCGGTTGTGTCCTTGCCCTTCATGAGCATCTTCTCCAGCGGGTCGAAGCTGAGGCTGCCTTCAACCTTTTCTGCGTCGGCACCCTTCTTCTGGAAGTAAGCCACGAGGATTTGAGCGAGCTCAAGCGCCTTGCATTGGCAAGTGCAGAAGTTCAGCTCAACGCAATCCACATAGATACCTTCGAGCAAAGTCTCGATGTAATCTGCACTAACCTTCTCAGAGGGGATGCAGAAGCCGAGGCTTGTCACGCCCTTGTTCAGGATGTCGAGCGCCTTGGCGTTGGCTTCCTTGGGGCATTCGCACTTGATGTCCTGACGGACATACCATTCGTTGTCTGCGGCTTTATTGCCGCGAACGTAGGGGAACTCGCCTGGGAGAGCATTGACAAGCGGCAGCTTATCCACATCTTCCTTCAGGTAGAAGGGCTCCATGCTGAAACCTTCATTGGTTCTCCATACCATTTTCTTCTGATAGTCTGCTCCCTTGAGGTCTACCTCAATCTTGTCGCGCCATTCCTGACGACTGGGCGCAGTAAAATCAGAAAAGAGTTTTTCTTTACTATCTGCCATAAGTTATTAATTAAAATATGTTGTTATGTGTGTTTATGCTTAAAGGCGCACAAAGGTACGAAGAATTATTGAACATTGAACATTGAACATTGAAAAATTATTCGTTTAATTGGCATTTTTGCACTTTTTCCCTGTTTCCTATTCCCTATTCCCTAATCTTTTCGTACCTTTGCAGCCGAAAAAGGAAAAAAAGAAGTAAAAGAGGAAGTCTCGTTCGCGAGCGAAGCAAGTTTACTTCCATGAGCGAAGCGGATTAACTCCCATATTTACTTCCCATTAAATTCGATATTTCATGGACTGGTTGCAGCCTTTATTTTCTTCGACCGACAGCGTGGCTCACATCGTTTTGCTCTATGCGTTGGTCATTTCCGTTGGTATTGGTTTGGGTCGCATTAAGGTGGGAGGCATCTCTCTGGGGGTCACGTTCGTGCTTTTCGCAGGGATCGTGGCCGGACATTTCGGCTTCACGGGAACCTACAATGTGCTGACGTTCATTCAGGACTTCGGACTGATTCTTTTCGTCTATTGCATCGGCTTACAAGTTGGACCGGGCTTCTTTGAGAGTTTCAAGAAGGGAGGCGTCCAGCTGAACCTGATGGCGATGAGCATCGTACTGCTCAACGTCCTTTGCTGCATCGGTCTTTACTTCCTGGTTTTCTACGACGGAGGAGCCGCAGATGCCGAGAACTCAAGCAAGCTT
>Ga0256407_10005708_pt1 | contig 19708 bp, 6 predicted proteins | sample RumenRJG_04DNA_FD_193489 | JGI IMG/M metagenome (GOLD analysis project Ga0256407, IMG submission 193489) | Bovine rumen microbial communities from Lethbridge, Alberta, Canada - RJG_04 | ecosystem: Host-associated > Mammals > Digestive system > Stomach > Rumen | place: Canada: Alberta | collected... | reverse complement strand
ATTCCTGTTTCATTGATTTTTGATAAATTGCAAAAGAAATATTCTGATAGGACTGGTTATATTGCAGGTGTAAGCGATGATATCAAACCTCCATTATATAGTCCAGCTAAAGAGGAATTATGAGGTGAGATCATGTCTGAAGATTTAAAAATTGTAGGATTATTATGTAATTGGTGTTGTTATGGTGGAGCAGATACTGCAGGTACAGCACGTATGCAATATCCGCCTAATATAAGAATTATTCGTGTAATGTGCTCTGGAAGAATCAACCCTTCAATGATTTTTAAAGCATTTGAAGAAGGAGCAGATGGTGTATTTGTAGGAGGCTGTCATATAGGTGACTGCCATTATGATGCCGGTAACTACAAGTGGTCACGTAGAGCAAAAATTGTCCAAGATATCATAGAAGAATTTGGAATTGAAAAAGAAAGATTCAGATTCGAATGGATATCTGCTTCCGAAGGAGAAAAATTTCAAACAACAATGGACGAATTTTATAAGACTCTCTCTAAATTAGGTCCATTGGAATTGGAGTAAATAATAAATAGTCAGCCATATGTTTATTATTGATAGCTATTATTAATTTAATAGCTATTTCCCTCCCACTTAAATTGTCTTTCTAAGATTAGTGTTTAGATACTAATGTTAGAAAGATAGTTTAAACAGCTTTCTGTTTGATTATTTTTCATTTGATTATTTTATATTAAAAAATTCATACATCAGCCCGGAGTATAATTATTAAATTGTCGGCATAACCAATTTTTTAATTATTTTTTCCTTCTTAATATAAAATAATTGTTTAATTAAAAAAGAGAGGAGTTATGGAAACCATAACTATCTTTCACTGTCTACAATAGCTATTAAGATAATCTCATTAAATTTTATTTTAATAGCTACTTTTTTATAAACTTATTTTTTCTTTAAATTTATATTTAATAAACTACAAAACTTATTATGGTGATATAAAATGGTATCAGAAAATATGGAAAAAGCATTAAATGCTCAATTAAACGCTGAGGTATACTCAGGATATTTATACTTATCCATGGCAGCTTATTTTGAAGATGAAGATTTAGCAGGATTTGCTAACTGGATGAGAGTACAAGCTGAAGAAGAATTAGAACATGGTATGAAATTTTATGATTACATTATCAGAAGAGGGGCTTCTGTAACTTTATCTGCTATTGAAGGACCACAAACTGAATGGGACTCTCCATTAGCAGCTTTTGAACATGTTTTAGAACATGAAAAAATGGTTTCCGGATTAATCAATGACTTAGTAAACTTAGCTATCGAAGAAAAAGACCATGCAACCAATAACTTCTTGCAATGGTTCGTTGAAGAACAAGTTGAAGAAGAAGAAAACGCAATGGAATTACTCGCAAAAGCTAAATTTGCTGACGGCGACAACAGATTAATGTATGAATTGAACAAAGAATTAGGTGAACGTGCACCTTCAAACGACTAGATTTTTCTAGTCTTACTTTTTTTTATTTTTGGAGATTTTACCATGAACTATCCTGACAGTCCAACAACTTTAGCTAAAATTAATTCTCAAGATTATGACTCTAAATTACTTGGTAAAAATGATTTGGGCAGTGTTTATATTCATGGTCCATTCGGTAATTTGGATTCGAACATTAAAATTGCATATCTTATAGGAATGCATCCTCTTGAAAGCAAATCACACAGGGCACTGTTTGAAGAATTGACAAGCTGCGAAAATTTAAACTATTGCTATTACCTTTATAATATTGAAGTGGACAATCCTGAAAGTGAAAGCGAAGGTCGTCTTGAAGGTCAATTGCTGGCTCAGGAATTTGTTAAAGATGAAATAATTAATAACAAATATGATTTGTTTTTGGATATTCACTCCAACAGAGGATCTCGCGGTCCTGGTGAGTATAAGATTACCAATTTTGTTTTTGCACCGGGCTTTGATGAAAAATCAACAGAATATGTAAATGAAATTATAAATCTGATTGATGAGGTTGTATATTACGAACCTGAATTCAGATCAAGTCCATCATTCATTACAGAGCCTACAGCAGAGGCAGGAATCGCTACCATAGTCTATGAATGTTATTCATATGAACCTATGGAAGTTTCACGAAAATTAGCTGGCGAACTGGTTAACTGTGTTGATAATCTAATTTTTTAAAAAAAGGATAAGAAGTTTATAGATTGTAAACTTCTTCACTTTTGACTATTGTAATATTATTGTTTTCAAGAACTTCAATCAATTTGTCAATATCTGATGAATGAAGTAATAGGATAGCTTTATCAGCTTTGTCATGTGTAAATGCATAAAGATATTCCAAATCAATGTTGTTGTCTCTGATTATTTTTAAAACACTGGTAAGGCCTCCAGGTGCATCGTTCATTTCAACACCGATTATTTCCGTCATCTTAACAAGGAAATTGTTTTGCTCCAGTGCTTCCTTTCCTTTTTCAGGATCATCAACAACAAGTCTTAAAATACCAAACTCGGAAGTGTCTGCCATACACATTGCCCTGATATTGACATCTGCAACTGTTAAAACTTCCAGAGGTTTTGCTAGACTGCCCATCTTGTTTTGTAAAAATATTGATAGCTGTTTGATTTTCATTTATACCACCTAATGTAAATTCCTCTCATCAATAACTCTTTTAGCTTTTCCTTCAAATCTAGGTAATGTTTTAGGTTCAACAAGAGTTACTTTCACTCTGATACCAGTTTCATTTTCAATTGATTTTCCGATTTTTTGCTGAACTGCCATCATTTCCTTAACACCATCAAAGAAAATATCCTGTGATGCTTCGACTTTAACTTCGATTTCATCTAAAGTTCCAGGTCTTGTAACTATTATTAAATAATGAGGCTCTACATCACCTGCTTTAAGCAATGCCTTTTCGATTTGTGATGGGAAAATAGCTACACCTTTAACTTTAATCATGTCGTCAGATCTTCCTGTAATTCTGCTCATTCTAGCATGTGTTCTTCCGCAGCTGCATTTTTCATAGGTTATTTTGGTCAGGTCTTTTGTTCTGAATCTGATTACTGGCATTCCTTCTCTTTCCAGGTTAGTCAATACCAGTTCTCCTGGAGTGTCTGGCCCTAAAGTCCTTAATGTGTTAGGGTCAATAATTTCAGGATAATAGATGTCTTCAGGGATGTGCAAACCTTCCTGTGCTTCACATTCAACACCTACACCGGGTCCCATCAATTCAGTCAATCCATAAATGTTGTATGCTTTTGCACCGAAGATGTCTTCCACTTTTTGTCTGATTTCTTCAGTCCACATTTCAGCTCCAAAACCGATTGCCTTGATTCCCAATTCTTTAGGATCAATTCCATCTTCAAGTGCAACTTCCCCTAAATGTATTCCGTATGATGGTGTAAAAATTAATCCTGTAGTGCCGAAGTCTTTCATGATTTCAATTTGTCTTCTGGTCTGTCCTGTTGAAATAGGTATGATTGTTGCTCCAACTTTGTGACATCCATAGTGAACACCGAATCCTCCAGTAAACATACCGTATCCATGAGTATTTTGAAGAATATCATCTTCACCAATTCCCATCATGCTTAATCCACGAGCTATTGTTTCTGCCCATGTATCCAAGTCCTTTTCTGTATATCCGGATACGACAGGTTTTCCGGTAGTACCTGATGAGGAATGCAATTCTTTGATTTCTTTCATGTCAACGCGAATCAGTCCGAACGGATAGCTTTCACGCAAGTCATCTTTTGTAATGAATGGTAACTTTTCTATGTCTTTTAATGTTTCAATATCTTCAGGATAAACTTCTGCTTGACTGTATTTCTTATTGTAATAAGGAATTTCATTGAATGCAATTTTTACAGTATTTTGAAGTTTTTTCAATTGTAATTCTTCAAGGTCTTCCCTTGACATTGTCTCTATTTTCTCGTTCCACATCATGGATTAGCCTCATTTAGTTTAATATTATAATTTTGTTTTTTTATCTATATTATAATTTTGATATTTTTAAAAAAAGAAAATGTTAGTGATTTTTTAAAATCACTAGTAAACAGTTATTTTATTTGCAATATTTAAACCGTTATAGCTGGAAGTAATAATATACTTGCCGGACATTAAATTTATATTAAGTGATGCGATTCCATTATCATTGGTTATGCGAGTATAGAAAACACCATTAATGTTGAAAGTTATGCTTTCTTTTGCAAATGGATTTCCTTTACCATCAACTAATTTTACATTAAATTTAGATCCGTCCCTATATTTCATTTCCATATCTTCAGCATATAAAATGTCTTTAACGGATATATGATTTGACACTTTACAATTTTCATATTCTGCAGTAATTATATAATTTCCTGGGGCTAAATTAATGTTTAGTTTAGCTATTCCTGATGAATTTGTTTGGCGTGTGTAATATACTCCATTAATATTAAATGTTACTTTCACACCAACTGCAATACTACCATTTTTATTATAAACTTTTAGTAGGTATTGTGAATCATTTTTATAATATTTTACTAAATCATAATTTTCCTGCAATAATGAAAGTACTGATATTTTATTTGAAATCATTTCTCCAGTTTCTTCATTTAATGTGGTGATGATATATTCTCCAGCATTTAAATTAATGTTTAGTTTAGCTATTCCTGATGAATTTGTTTGGCGTGTGTAATATACTCCATTAATGTTAAAAAGGATTTCTTTATTAGCAATTATATTTCCGGTATTGTCAATTAATTTAACAAAAAATTGTGATTCGTTTCTATAGAATTTTGTTAAGTTATTTGCAATTAATGTAGGTTTAATTTTAACAGATATATAATTTGAAGATTTTTCATATTTTTCATCGCCGGCATATGATGTTCTTATTTCATATTCTCCTGAATTCAAATTAACTGTTATTCTTGCAATTCCATCTGAATCAGTCGTTCTTGTATATTCAACACCATTAATATTAAAAATGATGTTTTTATTTGCTAGAATGTTATTATTTTCATCAGTTAATGAAATTATAGCTTTACTTCCATCTTTATAATACATTTCAAAATTATTTGTTTTTATTTGAGTTTTAATTTTATTTACAGTTAACATTTTTGAAAGAGTAATTTTGTCCCATTTTAGTGTTATATTATAATTTCCTGGATTTAATTTATCTTGAATCATAAGAGTTTCATTATTTTCTATTTTAAATAAGTAACTCTTATTATTTATGGTTATATTTATTGTATCGTTGATATTTGATGTAATGTTGAGAATTATTTGATTATCATAACTTGCTGCAAAGTCAATATAATTTTTAAGTTCAATATTTATTGTTGTGTTTGTTGGGTGGTATATTTCGTCTCCTTCGAATGTTATTGTTATTGTGTTGTTTCCTGGTTTTATTGTGTTGTTTTGGATTTTTAGTGTTTTGTTTAGTGTGTTTTTGTTTTCGTCTTGTAGTGTTGCGTTTATTTTTAGTTTGTTTATGTTGGTTATTGTTTGGTTTTGTGCTGTTATTTGGGTGTTTATTTTGTATATTTCGAATGTTGTCTGTTTGGTTATGTCTTTGTATTTTAGTGTTGCGTTGTATTTTCCAGGCAGTAACTGTTCATTTATTGTGATTGTATTGTTGTTTTTTATTGTTACTGAGTATGTTTTGTTGTTTATTGTTATTGTTGCATTATCGGCTATATTTGATGTAATATTTACACTAATGTTATGAGGATATTTTTCATTTTTAATGATGATTTGATCAATGTATTGGAGGTAAATATTTATTGTTGTGTTTGTTGGGTTGTATATTTCGTCTCCTTCGAAGGTTATTGTTATTGTGTTGTTTCCTGGTTTTATTGTGTTGTTTTGGATTTTTAGTGTTTTGTTTAGTGTGTTTTTGTTTTCGTCTTGTAGTGTTGTGTTTATTTTTAGTTGGTTTGTGTTTGTTATTGTTTGGTTTTGTGCTGTTATTTGGGTGTTTATTTTGTATATTTCGAATGTTGTTTGTTTGGTTATGTCTTTGTATTTTAGTGTTGCGTTGTATTTTCCAGGTAGTAGCTGTTCTTCTATGGTGATTGTGCTATTGTTATTTAGTTTTACTGGATAGGTTTTATTGTTTATTGTTATTGTTGCATTGCCTACTACATTGGATATTATATTTATGGTCATGTTATTTGAATAAGTGTAATCGTCAATACTTAAGTTAAGGAGTAGTTCAGTTATATTTGCGGTTGCATATTGATAAATATTATTTGAGGTGAAATATCCAGTAATATTGTAGATTCCCGCATCTTCAAATGTTAAACTTAAAACAGCTTTACTGCCGGTTACATTTATAGGGTATTTTTCATTATTTATGTCAAATATTATTTTTCCGCTGTTGATTATATCTCCATTTTCACCATAAATTTCCGCAGTAATGTTAACTGGCTCTCCAGTTTTTGCTGAAACATTACTTATTGTAAAATTCAAGTTGGAATATGATGTAAATGCTTTAATGCATGCCACCTGGCTGGTGTATGTATGTGTACCGTAGGTATGTGTGTAGTTGGACAAATCATACCATTTTTTACCGTCATAACTGAAAAATGAAATATTTGGTGTGTATATTTTTTTATTAGTTATCAACCCTTCGCTTACAGGAAAACTTGCAGATATTGGAGATTTGATTTTTATTGATATTTTAAATTCGTCTTCAGGCATTAAATTAACAAACGGAGTAAATTTTATTGTATGATATCCTCCCGGTGAAGTACCGACCTGAACGGATTTTAGTTCATTATTTACATATACATATGCTTCATAATCTGTTGTTGTATTGAAATATGTTGAAAATGCTTTTAAAGTTTCATAACCTTCAGATGTAAAAATATTTTGGTACCAAACACTAGTTTTTCCAGTATTAAAGAAATCGGTCATTCCAGCAATGTCATATTGGTAATTTTTATTGAATTTCTCTTTATCATCCAATATGAATGTGTATGAGTAAAAATCTTTACCTATTTCGGCTAATTTTGTATCGTAATAAGACACATAACAGTATCCTTTATCTCCCCAGCTTTTACCCCAACTGTTTTTAACAATCCAAGCTCCATCACCAGCAGGTTTTTTTAAGAAATTGTTGCTTGAATAAGTATCGTTCCATCCTACAATTGTAACTGCATGGTTTGCAAGCTCTTTACCTCCATAGTAGTATCCTGCTGTACTGTATTTTAAATTTTCAGACTCGTAAAATATTCCTGTTGCAACACCACCATATTTAAGTATAGCTTCTTTTATTGCATTATTGTCAAGTGCATTGTTACGTTTTAAAAAAATCACATCTTGAACATGCATAATGCTATCTAATACTGGTGATAATACACTAAAGTCATCAAATTCATCATTTTCTTCTAAAACAGGCCCTAACCAACTTGTTAAGTAGCCCAAACCCATTTGGTCAAGTCCGCCTTCGTTTGTATATACATTCCATCCATAATCAGAAAATTTTGCAATTAAATTTTTCATATTTTCTTCTGATAAATCAAGGCTTTCACCTGATGATTTAAGTATACATGATTCTAAAGCGGCTAATTGAGCAAAAGCCCAACAGTTTCCACTATTTTGCTGGTTTTTTACAGGTGTTAAAAATCCATCGTCTGCTAAATTATAGTATTCAGGAAGTGTTTCTATTATATTTGGTTTATATTTGTATATTGTATAATTATATGATTCGAAATTTATATTGAGTTTGCCTAGATTATAATGGTCATTTATTATATTTTCATTCAATACTTCTTTTATGTTTAAAATAGTGTATAAATCTTCACCCATTTCTGCAATATTGTCATAAATTTCATTATTAATTAAAATTAATGTTGAATTGTCTATTAATAATCCTCCGCCATTTTTTGCATTGTTTTCAGTAAAATCAGATGTATGAATTGTTATATTTCCATACATTTTATAAATTGCACCACCACTATAATCAGCAGTATTGCTGTTGAATGTGGAATTTGTTATTTCAATAGAATTTTCCAAATCACAAATAGCTCCACCAAAAGTAGCTTTGTTATATCTGAATGTTGAATTTGATATATTTGTTTTTGCTTCTCTTAAATATATTGCACCACCTGCATTTTTTAAGCTGTAACAATGTTCAAATATTGTATTTTTGATATTTAATCCATAATTGTACTCACAGGCTATGGCTCCACCATAATTGTCTGCAGAATTATGAAAAAATACGGAATCTTCAATATTGACTGTTCCTGCTATAGAATATATTGCTCCACCATATTTGGCAATATTTTCTTTAAAAGTACATTTGTTAATATTAACTGTAGGGTTTTCTATTGTGTCTCCAATATTACAAATTGCACCACCATAAGTGTTGCTGTAGGAATCCATTGATGTTCCTTCACAATAATCTAAAATAACATTCGTTAGATTTAATTCATAGTAATTTTGAATATGGCCATTAAATAATGTTACATTTTCTGCAATAAAGTTATATGTTGTTAAAGTATGTTTTTTTAAATTGATTATTGTTTTTTCACTGTTCTGACCAACAATTTTCACGTTAAAGATGTTTTTATTTGTATTTAATTCATAATTGCCGTCTGTAAAATAAAGAGTAGAATCCGCTTGAATTCTTGAGGAATCTAAATAATTATAAGGATTTTCTTTAGACCCATCTCCATCATTAGGTAGTGATGAATTAAAATAATATTCATTTGAATTTTTCATTAATACAGGTTCATTTTCATTATTAATTCCTATTTCATCGCTAACATTAGTATTTGCATAGCTAATAGGAATTGCAATTATTAAAATAAATATGACGAATAACAATATTTTTTTGTATTTCATTTTCATTCTCCAATTTATATTAATTAAATAAATTTATAACTTTTGTAATATAAATAGTAAATTAATTATTAATTAAATTAATAATTATTTGGTGAAAAGTATGATAAAATTAAATAAAAAAGTTTTTTTGTTATTTTTGTTATTGATCTTATTAGCTTTACAGGGAGTTAATGCAGCAGATAGTGAAAATTTAACTTTGGAACTTCAATATCAAAATAATAATATTTTAAATGAAAATGAAAATTCATTCACGGAATTGCAATCATTAATTAATGGTGGTAATACTACTATTAATCTTGAAAAAGATTATGTTTACTATGATGGCGAAAAGACTATTGAAATTTCTAAAAATGTGACTATTAACGGTAATGGCCACAGTATAGATGCAAATAATAAAATCCGAGCATTTTATATTTCTGCGGATAATGTTGTTTTAAATAATATAACTATTCAAAATGGAAATAATAAGCAAGCTGGAGCAATTTACTGGGAAGGTGCAAACGGTATATTGTCAAATGCATCTTTTATAAATAATAAGGCCACAGGTACCGACACAGCTAATAAATATGAAGGTGGGGGAGCTATATGGTGGGCTGGAAATAACGGCAGTATCGCAAACTCCAAATTTGAATCAAATTCTGCAGGAGGTCATGGTGGAGCATTATGGATAAATGGGAACAATTGTATTGTTGAAAATTCAATATTTGAAAAAAATAATGCGTCAAAATGGGCAGGAGCAATATATTCAAAAGGAAATAATGCAAATATAAGAAATATAAATTTTACTAAAAACAAAGGTACAAATGGTGGTTCATTATCTGTCATTGGTGAAGGTTCATCAATTGATAATCTAATTTTCAATTATTCCAATGGTACTTTAGGTGGTGCTTTATATTGGGGTGTAGTAAATGGAGTTATAAAAAATTCCAAATTCTATAATAGTCATAGTTCAGGTTCTACTGGTGCAGGTGCAGTATATACTACCAGCTCTGTTAATTCAACAACTATTGAATATTGTGATTTTATAAACAATACTGCGGTGCAAAGCGGTGGAGCAATTTATGCCTATTCAAAAGCTATTGTAAAAAACTGTAATTTTTATAATAATCATGCATCAAATATGGGTGGTGCAGTTTTTTTTAATAAAGAATATTCAGAAATTAATTCCTGTGAATTTATAAATAATCGAGCTTCAAAAAGTGGTGGTGCAATTTATATCTCTTACAGGTCATGTATTATAGATAATTCAATATTTAAAAATAATACTGCAGATTATGCAGGCGCAGTTTATTTCTCAGCTTTTAAACATTCAGTGAATAACTCATTATTTGAAAATAACAATGCAAGTTCAGATGCCGGAGCAATTTATCTTGGAGGATATGGAACGATTGTGGATAATACAACATTTATGAATAATTCAGCTCAAAGAGGGGGTGCATTATATAATTATTATTCTGGAAGTACTATCACTACCCCAACAGATATTATAAATTCAGAATTCAAATATAATAAAGCGGATGCAGGTGGTGCAATAGCATCTTATGCCAAATTTATAAATATTGATAATACTGATTTTACATATAATGAGGCTAATTGTGGATCTGCAATATATATGGATAGAACATCATATACAATATCAAATTCAACATTTTTAAACAATACTGCAGATTCTGTTGAATTGATTTTAAATTTAGATAAAAATGACTTTACTGCAACAGCTATTTATAAAGTAAATAATACAATTTTAAATGCTATTTATAGAACTGAAGGCAGTGTTTTGATTGAAAATGTTACATATTGGGGAGAAAACGGTATAAGTAATAGTGATGATGGTTACATTGAAGATGTCTATGCAATTAATCAGAATATCACCCTCATCGTAAGGGATAATAAAACTTCTGTAGTATATAATGTAACTAACCAAACTAAAAATGGCAATGTATTATTTAAAGATTTGCTCTTTAAACCAGGTAATTATACATTGCAGGCTATTCATTACAAAGATAATTATTACACAGAAATCTCATCTAATATTGAACTATTAACTATCGATGGTGTATTTTCAAAATTGGAATTGATTAATAATACAATATTTTATGGTGAAAATGTTTTAGTTAAAGTATCGGATAATGCAACAGGTACAGTATCAATATTCATTGGTAAATATTATAATGCTGAAATTAAAAATGGTTTGGCAAATATATCTCTTGAAGGATTGGCATGTGGAACTTATGGTGCTTTAATCAGCTATTCCGGTGATGATTACTATGATGAAAGTGGTTTTGCAACTCAAATAAAAATCATAGATAACAGTCCTGGAGCTTATTCATATTTAAAAACAGAATATACTAATACAGTTCAGGCAGGTATAAATAATACATTAACCTTAACCGTAGAAAATACTGGTATTAAATCCGGTAAAAATGTTAAAATTAGAGTTTTAAGTGAAGATAATGAAATTGCGGATTTTGTTGTTGAAGACTATGAAGTAGGCCAATACTATAAATTTTCATTTACAGATTCTATTTTAAGACCTTTGGATGAGAGTTCAGTTTTTAATGTAACTCATAAATTAGCTAATTATACTATAATTGTTGAAGATGAAAATGGAATAATCAACTCTACTAATTTTACTTTCCCAATTATTTATAATGGTTATTTAGGAAAGGATTATGCATATCCTCAAGAATTTAACAATATAATCACTCGCTTGTATAATATTACTGGAGACATTATTATTGTAAATTCACCATATACAAAATATGCATCTTCAACCAGCACATATAGAACTGAAAACTTTACAATAGACTATAGAAATGATGTTGCTGAAGCATTACTCTATGTTCCATATAACTGGGATAATATAGAAACAGGAGATTATAATAGGTGGCATACAGTATTCAATAACGGATTTATCACACCTATTGCCCATTATAGAGATCAGGCTAATCTTGGTGGTTATGGTAATAGAGGTTATGGTTTGGTGGTCTATAATGTCACTGAATTTGTAAAATCCGGAAATAATGTCTTTGAACTTACAAAAGTTAGGAGCGGATGCGCTGTATACCCATCCTCTTTAATGGTACTAACCAATAATTCACTTTCAAACACTATTAAAAAAGTATATATTTCTGAAAGTGCTGATTTGCTTTCCAAACAATATTCTTTAGATTCTATCGTTGGTGAATCAACAAAATTGGATAATATTAATAATGCATTCATGTTAAAATCAGAATTATATGTATTTGCAGCCAGTGCAGAAGTTGATGAGGGAAATATCATATTTAATGGAAATAATATCACAAATGTATGGCAAGGCAACTCCAGTTCCATTGAAATGTTTAAAATGGATATTGCAAAGATTCTTGATAAAAATAATGTTTTATTCTTTGAAGCAACCGGCGCTACTATTCTTTCACTACATAAAATTTTAGTTGTTGAATCAGAATTAAATGTAAGTTCATCAGCTGATTTAAAAACGGAATATAGTAAAACAGTTCAGGCTGGAGTAAATAATACTTTAACATTAAATGTAGTTAATAATGGTACAGATAATGCTAAAAATGTATCTGTTAAAGTTTTAAGCGAAAATAATGAAATTGCCTCTTTTATTATTGATAATTTTGTTGTAGGAAATGATAATATTTTCAAAATTGTTGATACAGCAATAAGACCAATAGATGAAAACACAGTATATGGTGCTGAAAATCCTTTAGCAAATTATACCGTAATTGTCGGTAATTCAACATTTGAGTTCTCTTTTCATGTTCGTTATAATGGTAATTTGGGAAAAGACTATGCATATCCAAATGTATATAGCACCGAAATCACAAGAGAATATGAAATTTCAGGTGATGTAATTATAATTAATTCCCCTGATTCATCATACATGTCTTCATCCACTACAAGTAGAAATGAAACATTCAATATTGAAGATAATTCAACAATTGTCAAAGCATTGCTTTATGTTCCATATAATTGGGATAATATCGCTAATGGAGATTATTTAAGATGGAACGTAACAGTCAATAATAATATTGTAGTTCCTATGGCCCATTATAGAGATCAGGGAAACCTTGGTAATTATGGTAATAGGGGTTATGGTTTAGTTGTCTATGATGTTACTGGATTTGTCAATCTTGGAGAAAATGAAGTTATTTTAAATAAGGAATCTGGAGGATGTGCTGTTTATCCATCTTCATTAGTGGTATTAACTAATAATACTTCATCCAATAAAGTTAATAGGGTTTATATTGCTGAAAATGCTGACTTACTTTCAAAAACTTATAGTAAATCATTAACTGTGGGTGCTAACACTATTTTTAGAGGAATTAACACAACAGGTTCAGATAAATCCACTTTATATGTATTTGCAGCAAGTGCTCAAGACGGTGAAGGAAATATAATATTTAATAATGTTGCTAATTTCAATGTTTGGAACGGTACTTCCAATTCAATAAGTCTTTATACTTTAGATACAAGTAATATTATTGGTGAAAATAATGATTTATTCTTTGAATCAATAGGTGCTACTATTTTAGCGCTACACCAAATACTTGTTGTTGAAAATAGCATCCATAAAGAAGATTTAAATATCACAACAAGCTGTGAGCCAATTTATGAAGGTGAAAATGCAACAATTATTGTGGATTTGGCTGAAGATGCTACAGGTATTGTCACAGCAACCGTAAATGGTACAAATTATACTTCTCCTATAGAAGATGGAAAAGCTATGATTATTATTTACGATTTGGCAGTTGGTAATTATACTGTTTCAGTAACTTATTCCGGAGATGATAAGTATAATGGTGCTGAAGATATTGTCAATGTTAATGTAAATCCAAAAGTTGTTCCTAAAAAATCTTTGAATGTAAGTGTTTCAGCTGATGCAATTGTTGCTGGTGAAGATGCTATCATTAAAGTTTCAGGTTTGGATGATGCAACAGGAAATATTACTGCTATTGTAAATGGTGAAGAATATAGTGCAGTTATTGAAAATAGCAGTGTTTCAATTGCTGTTCCGGGTTTGACTGAAAATACAACTGCTGTTATTATTTATGCAGGTGATGATGAATATAATAACTTTACTGAAATCATAAATATTACAGTTAATCCAAAATCAAAAATGGATTCTAGTGTTAACGTAAGTGCTTATGATATCACAGAAGGCATGGCTGAAAATATTTTAATATCTCTTCCTGGAGATGCTACTGGAAATGTTACTGTGATTTTAAATAATGAAAGTAAAGTAATAATGATTAATGATTCAACGGTTCGTGGTATTAATGGAATTTTATTAATGCTTGTGTCATATGATACTTTAACAATGGGCAATTATACTGTTGTTGCTGTTTATAATGGAAATGATAAATATAATCCTTCAAATGTAACTGCATCATTTGCTGTTAGTAAAGCTCCTAAAGAGAATGTATCTATGAATGTTTCTGCAGATAATGTGACTGAGGGTGAAAATTTAATTATAGCTGTTAATTTGCCTATGGATGCTGTAGGTAATGTTACAGCTAGTGTTGATGGTGTAGATTACGTAAGTCCTGTGGTAAATGGTGTTGCAATAATTACTGTTGCTGATTTGGCTGAAGGTAATTATACAATAGATATAACTTATTCAGGTGATGATAAATACAATTCAGTATATGAAGAGGTTAAAGTAACAGTTGATGAAAACAAATCACTTATTATATCTGCTCCTGATGTTACTAAATATTACAAAGGATCTGAAAGATTCACTGTAACTGTAACAGATTATCGAGGCAATCCATTAGATAATAAATCTGTTAGATTAAATATCAATGGTGTTTCATACACCAGGACAACAAATGCAAATGGTACCGCAACTTTCCCATTGGGAATAAACAGTGGGGTTTATAATGTAACTGCTAGTGTTGATAATGAAACTGTCAATGCGGTTGTAACTATTTTGCCTACTGTAAACGGTAGTGATGTGGTAAAAGTTTTCAGAAATGCAACTCAATACTATGCTACTTTCCGTGACAGTGAAGGTAACTACCTTAAAGAAGGGACTATTGTTAAATTTAATATTAATGGTGTAATGTATGAACGTAAAATTTCAGGTAGTGAAGGTTTAGCTAAATTGAACCTTAATTTGGGGCAAGGTAGTTATGTGATTACTGCAATGAATCCTGAAACTGGTGAAAATGCAGCAAACAACATTACTATCATAGCAAGACTCATAGAAAACAAGGATATTACCAAATACTACAGAAACGCAACCCAATACACTGTTAAAGTCATTGGTGATGACGGTAAAGCTGTCGGTGCCGGTGAAAGTGTAACATTCAACATCAATGGTGTAATGTACACCCGTACAACCAACGCATCAGGTATTGCAAAACTCAACTTGAACTTGCAGCCTGGAAACTACATCATTACTGCTGAATACAAAAACTGTAAAGTTTCAAACAACATTAAAATCTTGCCGGTATTATCCGCTCGTGACATTTCAATGAAATACCGTGACGGAACTAAATTCGTTGCAACTCTCGTTGACGGTCAAGGAAAACCTTACGCTGGACAAACTATTCAATTTAACATTAATGGAGTATTCTACAACAGAATAACTGACAGTTCAGGTCAAGCTAAGTTAAATATTAACTTAATGGCTGGTGAATACATAATAACATCTAGTTATAATGGGGCAAATATTGCAAACTCCGTAAAGGTATTTTCTTAAAAGTAGATTTTTTTTTAAATCTACTTCTTTTTTTATTAATTCAATTGTTATTACATTAATATATTTTTTTATTAAATAAGTAATACTTTTTTTAAAAAGATTAATATATAATCATGATTATAATTATATAATGTGTTAATTTTCTTTAAATTAACATCAAAAATGGGAGGATTTATTTATTTATGAAAATTAATAACCTTTTGTTATTGCTTATGGCATTTTTAATTTTCATATTGTCGGTTTCAGCTATTAATGCACAAGAAATTGATAATTCAAATGAGAATTTAACTGTGAGTGATAATAGTATTGATGTAAAGGATGATATTATTTCATCTGACTTGTCGAACGATGAAGAAATTTTAGGTTATCATGATAATGGTCAGGCTTTTTATATTGGTTTTGACCAGGAAGATATAACCGTTGGTGAAGGTGAATCTGCAACCATTACTGGAGATATTTTAACTTCAGGTGGTCAAAAATTGGGATATGGTGACTTTACGTTAGCGGTATCAGTTAATAATGTTAATAAAAACTATGTTAATCTTAAAAATGGTCATTTTTCATTAAGTACTGATGGTCTAGGTTTAACTACAAGCGGGTCTCAATATACAATAAAATTCACTCCTGAAGAGAGTATGGAATACAATGTTGAATTCTGTGAACAGTACGAAGGTGAAGTGGCTTCATCTTGGGTAACTGTGACTGTTGCGAATGTAGAACCGGCTAATGTCGTATATGTTGATTCCAGTTATACCGGAAGTGATAGTGACGGTAGTAAAGATAAACCATATAAAAAAATTGCTGACGGTGTAACTAATGCTGATGAAGGAAAAACTGTTAGTATAGCTAACGGTGAATATAATGGTGAAGGAACAATAACAATAAATAAAAATATTGATATTGTTGGTGAAAGTGCAAGCGGTGTAATAGTTAATAATGCTATTTTTAAATATAATCCTACTGCCGATATTACAAGTATATTAGCTAATTTAACTATTAACGGTGCAACTTCTGCAACTACTGCCGCAATTGATATTGCTAAAAAAGCTGTTGCTTTAACTGTAAATAATGTTAATATTAATAACTGGGTAGTTGAAGGAAGTGATTCTGTTATCAAATCACAATCCACAAGTCCTGTTGTTTTTGATAATGTAAATATTTTAAATACAAAAGGTACTGCTACAAGTGGAACTGCTGCTTCCAGCGTATTTTTAATTACTGCATCTACCGGTGGCGCTACTATAAAAAATTCATGCATTAACAATACTCAATTTTTAGGAACTACTAACTCAAATGGTATATTGAAATGTGTTGGTTCAACAGTTAATATGGATAATGTTACTGTATTCGGTACTACTGGACGTACAACAGGTTTATTCCATCTTGGTAGTAATAGCGCTGTTGTTGATGTGAAAAATAGTAAAATTTTAAATAATGCTATTCAAGGTTCAGAATCCACAACCTCTGCAGCAAATGGTGTGATGTTTTATGCTGGAGGAGGTAGTTCAGCTAAAGCCAATATGACTGTTCAGAATAGTATTATTAAAGATAATATTATTAAAAATCATTTGGTTTATACTAGTAATGGTATTGTGACTTTGAATTATAATGTAATTACTAATAATACTCAAGCTAGGATGTCTTATTCTGCTAAATCATCTGATGTATTTAATGCTGATTACAACTGGTGGGGAAGTAACACTAATCCTGATGCTTCAAAAATCAATAATGTTGTTGTAATGGAAACTTCTGCTACTCCTTCAACTGTTGAATATGGTAAAAATGTTGTAATCAAAGCTGATTTTACTAAATTTAATGAAAGCGGAACTTTAAGTCCATTAGCTAAAAATATTCCTGATGCAGTTGTTGTTAACTTTAATGATGCTGTAGAAAAAACTATTAAAGATGGTGTTGCAACATATACTGTTAAAGTAACAAAAGATAATAATGTATTTTCTGTCACTGCTGATGAAGAAAAACAAAGTGTTTCTGTCAAAGAAAAACTTCCAGTTAGTTGGGATTCTATTTATTTGACTGAAAATGGTGTTGTTTCTGGTAGTGCGGATATTATTTCAGTAAATCCTTGGACTACTTCAGGAAGTTTACAATATACTATTCCTGAAGATGTTAAAGAGATTAAATCTGCTATTGTTGTAGTTAATTCCTATTCCGGTAGTGGTAATAGTGATAATTATGCATTGCATTCTGACGTAACTTTAACAACTGATACTACAAAGACATTAGGTTCTGAGGATTTAGATTACTCTGGTAGTCAAACAGGTGATCCTACTGTTTATGTAATTAATGATCACACTTCAAAACAATATTCAGATTATCAATATACTTATGATATTCTTAGTGATATTTCTAGTTTGTCTGCTGGTGAAACTCTTACTATTAATGTTGCTAATTCAAAATTAGGAAATAAAGGATTTGACGGTAGAATTAAGATGATTTCTTTATTTATTGCTTATGATGATGGCGATAAGGATAATATTACTTATTTCTTTGATGTTGGTCAGGTTTGGTCTCAATCAACATCCCAGATTACTTTAAATACTGCTGGTTATAGTGGTGCTGTGGATAATATAACTTTTAAGACTATTGCATTGTCTTCTTTTGTAGCAGAGAATATTAAGTTCAATAATAGGGAAGCAAGTAGTCCTTCTTCTCAGTATAGTAATAATTATTATATTTTCATAACTTGGGATAATATTTCTGATTACTTTGTTTCCGGTCAAAATCTAGCTTATTCATACTCTGCTAGTGGTTCAGGTTATGGATCTTATAAAACAAATTTGATTTTACTTACTGCAACAGAAAAATATGAATTTGTTCCTAATATTTCTATAGATTCTATTAAAACTCCTGAATCTAATAGTATTTATGCAGGAATTAATAACACTATTACTGTAACAATCAACAATAAGGAATCTGAAAGTGTAGATAATATTACTGTTGAATTATATTCAAATGAAAGCAGTGAATTAATAGCTAATTATACTTATGATTCATTAACTTCAGGTTCTTCATCTATTGCTTTAGAAGACCCTACTGTCAGACCAATTACTGAAAATACAGTATTGCCTGCTGCAAATAATAATAAGATAGAATATACTGTAAATATTAAGTATAATGATAATATTATTGCAACAACTACTGCTTCTAGAAAAGTAGTATATAATGGTTATTTGAATAAAACCTATGCATTTGAAGGCCATGAAAATATCATAAATAGAAATTATACTATTTCTGGTGATGTAATTATATCTACTCAGGATGTTAGTAAATATGCTGCTGCAAATTCCAAATCTAGAGAAGAAACATGGAATATTGAAACTCCTGAAGGTGCTGAGGTAACTAATGTCTTTTTATATTTCCCTTATAATTGGGATGCATCTTACTTCCCTGATGGTTGGACATTAACATTCAACGGTAATGATATTAGTAGTAATATAATTAATCATGAAAGGGATAAAAGTAACATTGGATATAGGGGAGATAATGTATACTATGGATTAGTAGTATTTGATGTAACTAGTTATTATCTTCCTAATGATAATAATACATTTAATATACAAAAAACTGGTGAATGTGCATTATACCCATCTACTCTAGTTGTATTATATAACGTGACTGGAACTAAAACCATTAAAGATGTTTACTTTAGTGATGTATGTGATGTATTCTATCCATATTATAACAAAGTTGGATATGATGATGCAATAAAAGCATTCATTAATTATGATGATATTAATATAGATAATATTACAAATGCTGTATGGTATTCATTCACTGGTTCAAGTAGTAGTAATGTAGATTTAAGTTTCAATAATGAAATTATAACTAATGCATTTGATGGTTATTCTTCAAATGACTGTAAAGCATATGAATTTGATGTAACTGATATTATTGGAACTAATAATGAAGCAAGATATATTACTAAAGCACAAACTTCAACAGCTGTTGCTTATGAACAAATTTTAGTTGTTACAAGAGCTCGTGATTTGCCTACTGCTGAAACTACAGTTAAATCTGAATATACTTCTGTTCCTTCAATATATGCTGGAGTTAACAACACTTTAACTGTTACAGTTAAGAATTCTGGTAAGTCTGCCAGTGATGTTGTTGTTACTTTGTTGATTGGTGATGAAGTAATTGGAACTCAAACATTAGCAGATTATGAAAG
>Ga0256407_10005704_pt1 | contig 19718 bp, 15 predicted proteins | sample RumenRJG_04DNA_FD_193489 | JGI IMG/M metagenome (GOLD analysis project Ga0256407, IMG submission 193489) | Bovine rumen microbial communities from Lethbridge, Alberta, Canada - RJG_04 | ecosystem: Host-associated > Mammals > Digestive system > Stomach > Rumen | place: Canada: Alberta... | reverse complement strand
TTTCTAATTGAGATTCTAGTTTTAATAATCTTTCATTTTTTTCTTTTTTTGATTTTATATCTTTTAACATCCTTGGATTTTCGGGAATTTTTAATAAAGAGTCTTCAATGAATTTTTTTTCTTTTAATAATTGACTTAATTGAGCATCTAAATTCTCTTCATCATTTCTTATTTCATCAAATTCATTTTCATTTTTTCTATTTACTTTATTAACATATGAATTTCTATTATATGTATTTTTTTCAATTATATCATTTTTATCATAATTATTTTGATTATAAATTGTTTCTGAATTTAATTTTTGATAATTATAATCATTTCCATATAAATTTTGTTTGTAATTAAAATCTCTTTTTGGTTGATCACAATCATTTTTATAATTATTTTCATATTCATTTTGATGATTGAAATTATCATTATTATTTTCATTATTATTATTGTTATTTTTTTTATTTACATTTTTTAATTCCATAATATCTTTTCTTAAATTAAATGTTATTGCTTTTTGTTCTTCTAAAAGTGAATGAAAATTTTCATTTTCTTTTTTTATTTTTTGGAAATTTTTATTTAAAGAATCATAATCTTTTTCTAATTGATTTTTTACTTTTTCTAATTCTTTAATTCTATTTCTTAAATTATTAATTTCTTCTTTTGATTCTGCAAGAGCAATTGATAAATTTTCACTTTGATTTATTTGTTTTTCTTTCATACCTTTTAATTTTTCATTTTCAATTTTTAAATTATCTACTTTCATTTTTAAATTTACATTTTCTTCTTTTAATTCATTATTTTCTGAATATTTCATATCTAAAGATTGTTTTAAATTATCCATTTCTCTTTCCATTTCATTTATATTAAAATTATTATTTTCACTATTAAAATCTATTTCATCTTTTTTTTTATTTAATTGTTCTCTTAATTCAGTTATTAATGAATCTTTATATGAAATTTCATTTTCTAATTGTTCTATTTTTCTATTATAATTAATATTATTATTATTATTATTGGTATTTTTATAATTACTATTATTATTATTATTATAATTTCTTTGATTTCTTTCTTCTTGTTCAAAATTTCTTGGATTAAATGTGGAATTGTAATTATTATTGTAATTATCATTTTCATCTTCATATCTTTTTTGATTTTTATATTGATATTCTTTTCTATAATCTATATTTGAATCAAAGTCATTGTCATTTTTTATATAATTTCTTTTATTATTAGTATTATATGATTCATTTGAATTAAAATTACTTTCATTTGATACTTGAAATTTATTTAATTTCTTCATTTTTTCTTCAAATAATTTTGAATTCTTTTCCATTTCTCTTAAATATTCTTCATTAATATCATTAAAATTCATATTGTTATTATCTTGAAAATCTTCATTTCCAAAATGTGCAGTCTTATTTTTAAAACTCATTTATAATATAAAATAAATTAAAAATTATTTAACAAAAAATTTATTTATATTATTTTTTTATTTATGAAAATAATAAGTTTTGTTAAAATATCAAAGAACTTTAACTACAAATAATTAACTTCTCAATCTTATTTATTTAATTATTTCAGTTTATTTAATCTTATATAAACATAATTCTATAATAGAATTGACTTATTAATATTATCTGATTTTAACTTTTTTTTATAGGGATTAAAATATCAAACATAAACCATTATAATACATTATAATTTCATTATTTCATTTTTTAAATAGATTATATAATACAATTATTATATTTCAAATTTATATTTTCAAAAAATATAAATTTTTATCTTTTTTCAGTTATATGATTTTATTATTATATACTGTTTATAATTTAATTTTAATAATTAGTTCAATAATATAAATTGTGATGTCAATAGAAGTAAAAGTACCTGATAATGAAAAAGAAAAAATAATATATCAAAATAAAACTAAAAGTAAAAATGATAAAGAAGATAAAAATTCATTATCAAAAAATTCTGAAAATATCACTTCATCATCATCAATAAATGAATCAAAAGATGAAGAATCATTAGAATTTGAAAATAACTTTAAAAAATATTATATAGACCCTTCTCAAAATACAACTTTAAATTTTGATAATTATGTTCAATATGGTTTAAAATTAATAAGCCTTTTTCCATTAGAAAATGATTTTGAAAAACAAATTAAAGAAAAGAAAATTTGTTTAAATAAAGAAAAAAATTTTGATATAAATAAAAAAACTTTAGTTGTTGATATGGACGAAACTTTAATTCATGGAGATGTAGATTTTCAATTTAAATATCATGATGAAATATTAAAATTTAATTTTGGTAATGAAAATGATATTTTAATTCCTTTAATTTTAAGACCACATCTCTTTGAATTTTTAGATTTTGCATCAGAAAATTTTAATTTAATAGTCTTTACAGCAAGTGATAAAAATTATGCAAATACAATTTTAAATTTTATAGAAAAAAAAAAAAAATATTTTATTAAAAGACTTTTTAGAGAAAGTTGTATTTATTTAAATCCTGGAATTTCTATAAAGGATTTAAGAATTTTTTCTGATGTTAGTTTAAATCATATTATTTTAATTGATAATTCAATTTTTGCTTTTGCAAATCAATTATCAAATGGTGTTTTAATTAGTAGTTTTTATAATGATATTAATGATTGTATGCTTGAAAATTTAATTGGTTATCTTGGCATATTATTAAATGTCAAAGATGTAAGAGAAATAAATGAACAAAGTTTTCAATTTGAAACATATCTTTTAAATATTAAAAAAAATTGTAAATGATAATTTAATAATAATTTATCATTTTTATCATATAATTCATTTTTATTTACTAGTTAAATATTATTTTAATAATAGGTTGGTTGTTATAGAATAAATATATAATTAAAGAGTGAAAATTATATATTTTTTAACTTATGAAATTTTTATATTATAAATTATTTATCACATTAAAATAAATTCTAAAATTATTAAAATAATGAATAATTTAACAATAATTAAAAACTTAATTAATAAAAAATTAAAAAATATTCAATAGATATCTTCTCCAAAAAATAAAAAAATAACATAAATAAAAACAAAAAAATGAAATCTCTCAATTTCCTATTTTTATTTAGTTTAATTTCATTTATAAAATCCCATTCATTAGATTCATTATGGGAATATGCATTAAAAGAAATTGAAGCAGGAAAAATTAATAAATTCTTAATCGATCCTGATAATTTAGTAACATCAAAAGAAAAATCAGAAATATATTATGTAATGGATGAATTATATGATGATTTTTCATGTCATTCATATTTATTCATGGTTAAAAAAATAGATAATAAAGATTTAAAATTTATTCTACAAGAATTAGAAACTAAAATAAAATCAAAAGTCAATAAAAAATTTGAAAAATTATTCCTTTCAATTATAAGTGTAGATGATAATATATATGAATATATATATAGTAAATTTATACAGGGAATAATGAATGAATTTAATAAAAATATAATGAAAGATTTAACAGAAAAAAAAATGGCATCAAAAGAATATGGTTCAGCATTTAAAAGTCAATTACAAGAAATTGAAACAGTTGTTGATCCAAGTCATGAAGATTTAGATTGGTGGAATCCTCAACCTTATGCTCCAAGTGATCCTGATGATGTAGATAGAGAAGAAGATTATCCTGATGTTCAACCTACTCCTTCTCCTATTATTAAAAAAAAAAGTGAACCTCTTGGAAAAGGATTTTATATCACTGTTATTATATGTTTAATTCTTTTAATTATTTTCTTAGTTTGGTTATTTTATTCTCTTGCTAAAAGAGTTAAAAAAATGAGTTCTAATAGTATTGATTATACTATGTTTCCAAGTGGACAAGATTCTAAAATTAAAGTTTAGATTAATTTTATATTTTATTTTAAAAATAATATTTTTTACTCATATTTTTTTAATGATTATAAAATTTTTATTTATATATATTATATGAATTTTTATTTTTGTGGTTTTATTATTTCAGGATTTTCTAAACAATATTTAATAAAATCATGAATAAAAATATATTGCTCTTCATTTTCTACTAATTTTAATCTCATTTCTTTTAATTGTCTTACTAAATTAAAAATATTAAATTCAATTAAATTATAATTATCAAAATCATTATTAGGTGAATGAAATATTTGATTAAATAATATATATATTGCAATAAATGTTCCAGTTCTTCCTACACCAGCACTACAATGAACTATAAATGGAGTTTTTTTTTTTTTTTTCATAAATATTAAATAAAATATTTCGTTAAAGACTGGAACCGATTCATTTATATTAGGAACACCATGATCAATCCAATTTAAAAAATTTATATGATAAATTTCCTTAGTCATATTTGTTACTTTATTTAAAACATATAATTTTTGTACTAATAATGAATTTTGATTTATTTTTATTTCAATTTTTTCAATTTTGAAATTATAATTTAAATGATTAAAATTAATATAATCAGAACATTTCTCTCTATTGTTTTCTATCCATTTACATAACATAATTATGATATTACAATCATAATCAAAAATCATTTGATAAAAATTATTAATTGTTTCTAATTTTGGTCCTTGTGTTGCAATAATATTTTCTTTAGTGGGAATATTAATAAATGAGGCATTTATATATTTTCCATTTGATAATTTTGGAATATTATATTTATATGGAAGAATATTTTTATATCTATCATCAATTATACTTGATGTTACTAATTCTTTTTTATGGGATGAATCATTTACTAAATTAATTAATAAAATGCTAAAATCTGTTTTTAAATCTTTCTTTTCATATATCATTTTTTCTCCTTTTTTATATATAATTTTATTTGAATTGATAATGGAATCAAAAAATCTAATTAATAAAAAAATCTTTTACTCTGTATTATTATCATAACTTATATCTTTATAATCACTGGGAAGTCTATTTGAAAAATTACAATTAATTATATTTTCCATTTCTTAATTTAATTACATTATATAAAAAAAATTATATAATATATTATAAAAATAATAAATAGTTATTAAAAAAATAAATTTTTCTAATTTTAACTATATAAAAAAATCTATTAACAACAATTAGAAGTTTTTTTATTAATTTCTAAAGAATCTGAATCAATAGAAATAGATTTAATACTATTATTCAAACCAACTTTAATTCCACTAGAATCACTTTCTAAATCATAATATCCTTGATTAATTTTTTCAGCAATAGACTCAACACTTTTATTAAAAATTTCATTAATATTTAATCCAGTTTTAGCAGAAGTTTCATAAAATAACATTTTATAATTATTAGCTAATTGCATTCCTTCATCATAATTAACTTGTCTACTTGATTCTAAATCACATTTATTACCAACGAGAACAAGAAAAATTGTTTTTGGTGATTGAGTTTTACAATCTTCAATCCAATTTTGTGCATTATCAAAACTTTCTCTATTTGAAATATCATAAACTACAAAAGCACAAACACTATTTTTATAATATGCTCTTGTTATTGAACGAAAATTTTCTTGTCCTGCAGTATCCCATATTTGAACTCTATATATTTTATTGTTTATTTCTATATTTTTAGCTCCAAATTCTACTCCAATTGTTGCTTGGTATTCATCACTAAATCTATCTTGGGAATAACGAAGAAGAATATTACTTTTTCCTACTGAGGAATCTCCTATTATTATATATTTTAATAAATAATGAAAATTTATTGACATTTTTTTATTTTTTATATTAAAAATTGTAATAGATATATAAAAAAAAATTTTAATCTTTTTTTTATTTTTTTGATTTAGATTATTATTTTATAGTATAGAAAAAAAATTATATTCATTTAATACAATATTTAATAAAGAAATTAAAAAGATAATGGATGATATATCATCAGAGAAAATGGAAAAAATTTCATATCAAAGAATATCAAATTATTTTTATTTTGATCCAGATGATTCAACTCTATCAACAGATATAAATATAAGTTATTCATCTTCAAATATAAAAACAATAAATTCAAAACCATCAAACAATAATTTATATAATAATAATAATCAAGATAAAAATAATTTTCGTTTAAATTATTATTGGAAATTAATATCAAAAGGATCATGGAATCCAAAAAGACAAAAACCAAAAAATAATTCTTTAATAATTTTTGATTGGGATGATACTTTATTATGTACTACTTTTTTATCAAATAATAATTATGATTTTGAATCTATTTTAAAAAATCCAAATTATCATGATTTATTATTTAAATTAGAAGATAAAGTTTTTGAAATTTTATCATTAGGAATTCAAAAAGGAGAAACTTACATAATTACTAATGCAGAAAAAAATTGGGTTGAATATACATCACAAATTTTTTTTCCTTCTATCTTAAATATTCTTCCTAATATTAAAATAATTTCTGCAAGAGAAGAAAATAAAAATAATTTTCCAAACGAAAAAAAAATGTGGAAAATTAATTCTTTTATTAATGCTTTTAGAAAATATGATTATGAAGGGATTATTAATATTATTAGTATTGGTGATTCATTTTTTGAAGTTATGGCTTCAAAATTATTGAATACTAAATTTTGTAATAGTTTTATTAAAACAGTTCAATTTATACATACTAGTAAAATTGAAGAATTAATAAGTCAAATGGAATTGGTAATTAATAAATTTGATTTTATTGTTAATAGTCCTAAAAATTATACTATTAATGTGAATAAAAATAATAATAATTTAAAAACAAAAAATTCAAAAGAATAATTTTTTTCTTTTTTTATTCCAATTCGAGTATAATTTAATTTATAGTCACTCATTAAATATGAGTTATTTATGTGAGTAATAAATATCGAATTGGATAAATTAATAATTATTAAAAATTTAAATTTATAAGGTCTAAATGATGATTTATTTAATATTTAATTAAAAATTTAAGTTAAAATATTGTAATATTAGGTTAAGATTTTTATTTTAATAATTTTTTTTAATTTATATATAAAAACATTTTAGAAATAAATAAAACCAACAAAATTAAAAATTAAAAATATTAAAAAATGGAAGGTAAAAAAAATGGACCAAAATACTATGCAGATGTAAACAAAAACAAACCACCTGAATATTCAAATTATGAAAATTTAGAAATCGAATGGGGAAAACAAGAAGATTATGAAATAATAAAAAAAGTAGGAAGAGGAAAATATTCAGAAGTATATGAAGGAATAAACATAAACAATGATCAAAAAGTAGTAATTAAAGTATTAAAACCAGTAAAAAAGAAAAAAATAAAAAGAGAAATAAAAATCCTTCAAAATTTAAAAGGAGGTCCAAACATAGTAAAATTATTAGATGTAGTAAGAGACCCATCATCAAAATCACCATGTATAATAACAGAATGGATTGATAATATAGATTATAAAAATTTATTTCCAACATTAACTGATTCTGATATAAGATATTATATTTATCAAGTTTTAATTGCTTTAGATTATAGTCATTCAATGGGAATTATGCATAGAGATGTAAAACCTCAAAATTTAATTATCAATCATCAAAAAAAAGAACTTAGATTAATTGATTGGGGTTTAGCTGAATTTTATAATCCTGGTCAAGATTATAATGTCAGAGTTGCTTCTCGTTATTTTAAAGGACCTGAATTATTAGTTGATGATATTTATTATGATTATTCTTTAGATATTTGGAGTCTTGGTTGTATGTTTGCTGGAATGATATTTAAAAAAGAACCTTTCTTTCAAGGACATGATAATTATGATCAATTAGTTAAAATTGCTAAAGTTTTAGGTACTGAAGATTTATTTAAATATATTGAAAAATATGGATTAAATTTAGGAGCTCATTATAGTGGAATTTTAGGGAATTATCCTAGGAAACCTTGGAATAAATTTATTACTAGTGAAAATCAATCACTTTGTCCTGAAGATGCTCTTGATTTACTCAATAAAATGCTTATTTATGATCATGCTGAAAGAATTACTCCTAAAGAAGCTATGTTACATCCTTATTTTGCTGAGTTAAGAGAAAAATTTGCTAAAGAAGGTAATCCTTCTTTACTTTCTGATAATAAATAATGATTAAATGTTATTAAATAAGAATTAAAATTATTTTTAATTAGAGGTTAAAAAATAAATAAATTATTTCATATGAATTGGAAATACATTAAAGTTAACAAAATTTAATAATCTTTTTATTATTATATTCAATATTCATTTTATCTTTTTATATTAAGTTCAATACCATACTTTATAGGTTCAAAATTTAATTCTAAATCATTATTCCATAAATGTATTAAACCATTTCTTATATAATCAGGAAATTTTTTAAAACTACTATATTTATGAATTTGTCTTAAAGCATTATATCTTTTAATAGTCTCAGTTCTAATAACATATTCTTTAGCAGTTTCCTTATCTTTTTTCCAAAGATCAAATGAAGTTTTATGATAATTATCTTCAATTAAAGGATCAGCCATTTCAAATAATAATACAAAAATACTTTCAATATGATAATATTCACAAGCAAGATGTAAAGGAGTTCTACCAATATAATTTTTAGTATTAGGATTAGCACCATTTCTTAAAGCAAAAGATAAATATAAATATACATTTCTTTTTGCCATTATATGTAAAATTGTTTCATGTGAAAAATCAACATCAATTAATAATAATTTATTTTTAAATGTTAAATCTAAAAATGTATCAATATCATTATTTTTAATTGAGTCAAAATATTCTTTTGAATTTTTTTGTATATAAGGTTTCTTATTATTAATATTTATTTCATTTGGTATTGTTCTCATATTTAATTTTTTTAATTGATTTGATACTGATATAATTGCTTTTTTCCATTTCATTATTTTTTCACTTTTTGGAATATTAATTAAAGTTTTTTTTTTTGTTATTTTTTTCATATTTTCATCATCAATTTTATATTCTTTTTTTATTCTTTGAATATTATATAAATTATTTTTTGGTTCATAATCTTTTTCTTTTAAAGGAAATAAATTAACATATTTTGATATTAAATGATGATTTTCAGGAAAAGTATCATAAATAATTTCTGTTGGTGAAGTAAATTCTTGTTCAATTTCTAAATTTAAAATTTTTTTTGATTTTTTAAATTCATTTCTTATTATTTTTTTAACAGGATGAAAATCACTTTTTAAATAAATTTCAATTGGTGTTTCTTCAGAAACTAAATTTCTAGTTTTATGTTTATCTATTAAATTATATGTTTTTTCAGGAATAAAACCAGGTTTATGAAATTTTTCTCTTTTAATTAATTTAGTTTTTATTTTTTTATATTCTAATTTTTTTTTTACTGAAAGATTTTTATTTAATTGATTTAAATAATAAAAACTTACTTGATTTCTATTAATACTTTTATTTCTACTTTGATATGAAGTTGTCATTGTATTAATAGTTGTATCAATTCCTTTTGATAAAAATGATGTATATAAATATAAAGGAGGTCTTTCTTCTTTTTCTTTCTCATAATTATAATCTTTTAAATATTTTGTTAAATAATGTATTTCTTTTTTTTCATCAATATAACCTTTTCGTGGAGGAATACTTTTACCTAAAAAATCTTCTACTTTTGTTAAAAATGTTGGTCTTGCTGTATGAAATATTAAATTTGTTTTTAAGAGTTTTAATTTCCTTTTTGGCTCATTTATTGAGTTATCTAATTGAATTTCTTTTTTCATTTTTATAAAATTTCTTAAGAAAACTATTAAAATAAAAAATTTTATTTTTATAAATATATTTATAATTTTAATTTAGTTTTTTATTTTCACTTTTTTATTTTTCTTAAAAATATTTTATTTAACATTATATATAATATTTTAATATTTCATTAATTATTTCTTTTAATTAAAGTAAATATAATAAATATGTCAAATATAAACAATCATTTAAATAAAGATTTATTAGATAATAAAAATAGTGAATTAATTGAAGGAATGTTAAAAACTTTAACTGTATTATCAAATGATGTTACAAAAAAAAAAGTTGAATTAGAAAAAGTCAAAACAAAAGTAAAAGATGCAAAATTTAATTATAATCAAGAAGTAAAAATTTATCAACAATTAAATCAAGAAATTATATTAAATGAACATAAAAAAGAAGAAATAGAGGATAAAATAAGTAAAATTAAAAAAAAAATATTATTTTTTAAAATAAATTTATCAAAAGAATTTCTTCAAAATTTTATTGAAGGTTTAAAAAAATTTAAATCAATTTATACACATTTTATAAATTTTAGTGGATATTCAATTCATAAAGAATTAGATTTCATTTCTGTTATTTTTAGAGATGAATATGAATTAAAAAGTATAATTGAATATAGTGAAAATTATCAAAATGATTTATTCAATAATTCAAAAAAACAATTTGAAGAATTAAAAAATAATATATTAAAATATAAAGAACAAAATTCAATTCCATATCCATTTGAATCTATTTTTGAATATATGAGTAATATATATCAATTAATTGATTTAAATTCAAAAATAAAAATAATAGTAAATGAAATAAATAATAAAATTGAAGAAAAGAATAAAATATTTATTACTTTAAAAAAAATAGAGGGGAATTTAGTAAGTAATGATAAAGTATATCAAGAAATGAAAAATTATGTAAAAAATATAAATTCAATATTTGAAAATTATCAATCAATTAAAAAACAAAATGACATTTCTGATTATTTAAAACTTGCTAAAAAAGTAAATGAATTTAATACTAAAAATTTTACAGAATATAATGAAATTTCAAATAATGATAATTTAAATATAAATAATATGTCTGTTCAAAGTGAATTTAGTGATGAAAAAATTGATTTTGTATTAAGTAAAAAAAAATTTTTAACAAAGAAAAGTAATAATTCAGTATCAAATTCAAAAATTAATAATATAAATAATAGAATATCATTAGATAAAAATATAAATAAAGTATTTTTTTCTAAAACTCATTCAAGAAATTCTTCAAGAATAAATACAAATATTAAATCAACAACACCAATTCATACTTTAAAAAAGAGACAAATTCAAAAAGAAAAATCACCAAATTATTTATCAAATAATCATTTTAAAAATCCAATATTAAAAAAAGAGAATAAATCATCTTATAATATCTTTAATAAATTTATTCCTTTTCCAATAAATCATTTTAACCAAAAGACAGTTTTATTAAAAAAGAAAAAGAAAAATGATTCAATTGATAATGAAAAAACAGAAAGAAATGATCATTTAATCACAAATTTAATAACAAATGGAATAATAATTCAAGATTCAAATCTTCCTTTCTCAATTGATAATGATAGTGTTGGTAATGAATTTTGCCCTTATAGAAATATTTCTGCTTTAGTTATTAAGAATGAAAATGGTAAAATTTCTCCTATTATTAATAGAGGAATTATTAATAAAAATAATTTAGAAGATTTTAGAATTGATAAAAAAGTTTATTCTGATGAATGTTGTATGTCTTGTACTTAATTTTTATAAATTAATATAAATTTTAATTTAAATAACTTTCTTATAATTAATTGATATATTATTTTATTCTATTAATTATTTAAGTAAGTTAATTGTGTAAAGATTAGTTTTAATTTATATTATTTTTTTTTATTTTAATTGGATATTCAATTGAATATAATTTCATTTGTTTTTTTGTATTTTCTGTAAATGTTTTAAAATTATCAAAATCATTTTCTAAATGATGAATATTATTTTCAATATCATTAATATAATTATTTATTTTATTATATTGATTTATTTTTAGTCTATTTGATAAGATATTTTCTTTATTATTTCTTGAATTACTATTTCTTAAATTTATAATATGACAATTTGTCCTTTCACTTGTTATTGAATTTGACTTATTTAAAATTGACTCGTTAAAATTTTTATTATATAATTTATATTTAATATTATTTTCAGTTGCTTTTATAATTTTTTTATTAATTAAACTTTCAGAAATACTAGAAAAAGAAGTTTTTAATATATCATAAGTATCATTAAAATTATTTTTTTTATTTATTGAAATACTATTATTTTTCTGTTGTTTATGTGCATTTAAAATATAATTTTGAAGAGATAATCCTTCATTTTGTCCTTTTACTTTTGTTATTAAATGACATTCTTGCATTAATTTTTGAGCTGATAAACAATTATTATTTATTCTTATTGCTTTTTTATAAAAATTTAAATTTTGATTTGGAGATATTATATTAATATTATTTTGAATTATTTTATCTATTTCTAAGCAAATGTGACATTTTTCAAAATGTTTTTTTTCTCTTGATTGTGATTGAATTATTAAATTTTTTAAAATATGTTTTAATTCTTTTTCTTTTTCATTTTTTATATTTTTACAAATAATATAACCATATGTCATATAAATTAATATTAAACAATGAAAATTTGTAATAGTTAATTTATTACTTTGATAATCATTTATTAATATATTTTTAAATACAGTGTCTTTAAATAAATGAATTAAAATTCTATAAAATAAATTTATAATTGAATTATCAAAGTTTAATTTTGAATTTGAATATTGAAATGAAAGTAATTTTAAAAGAATTAAAATATATTTATCAATATTACTATTTTTTATTATTATAATTCCAGTTAAAAAAGATGATATTATATCATTTGTTATATTAATATTATTTTGTATATAATTTTTAATTTCTTTAAGAGCTTTATCATATTTTGATTTATCTAAATAATTTAAAATATTAGTTATTTTTATATTATTTTTTTGTTGAATATTAAAATAACTATTATGAGTATGTAAATTTGATATACTTTGTTTATGAGGTGTTAATTTACTTTTATTTTTATATGCTAAATATTTAAAATAAAAAAATACTTTTTAAGTTAATTTGTTTTATCATTTATTTATTAATAATTAAATTTCTTTTTTTCTTAATTAAAACATAAACATCCATATAGAAAAAATTTTTTTAAATAAAAATGAAAAATTATATTTATTTTAAAAATAAAAAACATAAAAAAAAATATAATTTATTTACCGCCATCAATTTTATTTAGCAAATCAGCAGCATAATCAGGTGAATAATATTTAACAATATCATCAGGATAATAACCATTAATTTCATCAATAAGAGTTTTCAACTTATCATTAACTTTCGATTTCAATTCCTCAATTTTCTGCAAACCACCATTTTGTGCAAAATTCCTCATTTCAGTAGTATTACCTTTCAAATTTTTAATATACTGTTGTAAAATATGTTTTAATATTTTTTCAGGAGCAACATGTAATAAAGGTTCTAAAGCACTTAAATTAGAGCAATTATCAATAATTTTTTTTAAAGCATTTTTAGCTTTTAATTTTAAATCATCAGTAGAATTAGGATCCATATAATAATAAAGCATTAAACTTAAAACATTAGCATCAGAAACTTCTTTAGCATGTTTTGGACTATGTCTACCAATATGACCTAAAGCATAACATGCTGCACTTTTAATATGTTGATGAGGTTCATTTTGTAAAGCATCTCTCAATTGAGAAATTGCTTTAGCTTGAATAACTGACATTGCTAAATCATCTTTAAATGCTGCTATAAAACCTAATGATAATATACCATATAAACGAGGATCTCCTTTTATATTTGTTATAAAATCTACTATTATTCCTGGTCCACCTGCTGAGACAATTGCTTGTGCATTTTCTGGACTTTTATTTACTATTTCACATACACAAAATGCTGCATTTTTTTTTACTATATCATCAGGATCTTTTAAACAATTTAATAATTTTTGAGGATTATTTATTTTTGCCATTACTTGAGTAGCTAAATCAGATGAATGTTTAGTAATATTACCTAATAATTGACATATATTTCTTTTTAATTGTGTATCATTATATGATAAAAAAAATATTATAGTATCTAAACCATTTTCAGCAACAGGTTGTGCTAATTGTTCATTATGTTGACATATATATGATAAAGTTTGTGCTGCTGCTCTTTTTAATAAAATTTCAGGTTCTTGTAAACATAAAATTAAACTATCAACTGCTCTAGCTTCAACAACTTGTAAACTTAAATTAGCATTATGTTTAGAAATATAACCCAAAGCCCAAGCAGCAGCTTCTTTAACAGAAGGATCAAATTCATCTAAACATTGAACTAAAGGATCAAGTGCTCCACATTTAACAATATCATCTGCTAATTGAGGACTATGTTTTGCAACTGATTTAAAAACATAACAAGCAGCTTTTTTAAAAAATCTATTAGGTTTAGCAAGTGAATAAATTAATTGTTGAATAATATCATTTTGAACTACACTTTCTGCAAGTTCTTCACTATAATTTGCTAATCTTCCAATTGCTAAAGCTGCACTTTGTTGAATTGATGGTACACTATCTAATAATAAAGGACGTAAAAGTGACATTACTCCTGCTGCATGGAGTGCTTCTATATTTTGAGGACGAGATGCTAATTCTGCTATACTTTGAACAAATGATATTCTTGCTTTTTGATATTCTTCAAATGGTTGTAGAACTGCTCTTGACATTTTAATAAGTTATTAATTAATTAATTATTAATTTTTTTTAAAATGTATTATGCTATTATCATAATTTTATAATATGAAAGTATTTATGATTTATTTATTCTATTTTGTTTTATTTTTATTATTACAACATCCTCCTTGATGTTTAGTATTATTTTGATTATCTATTTTTATTCCTTTTTTATTGTCTTGAATAACATCATTTTCTACATTTCCTTCTTTTTGATAATCATAATTAGGATTTAATAATTTTTGTGCAATATTTTCAAAAAGATTATTAATCCCAACATTTGATAAAGCAGAAGTTGTTTTAAAAATAGCATTTATTTCTTCAGCATATTTCTGAGCATCAATTTCATTAACTTCTTCTTTTTCATATAAATCACTTTTATTACCAACTAAAGCATAAATTACATCATTATCACAATTATCTTTAGTTTCATTATACCAATATTTTTGTATTTCTTGAAAAGATTTTAAATTAGTAATATCATAAACAAAAATAATAACTCTTGCATCTTTATAAAAAATTCTTGCAAGAGAACGATATTTTTCTTGTCCTGCTGTATCCCAAACATCAAATTTTAAACTTTCTCCGTTTATTTTTACTGTTTTTGAATTAAATTGTGCACTCAATGATGATATACAATTTAAGTCAAAAGAATCATTTGTAAATCTTTGTATTATACTTGTTTTTCCTACTGCAGATTCACCTAATAATACTATTTTTATTGAATCTTCTTTTGACATTTTTTTATTTTTTATCTATGAAAAATTAAAAAATAAAAAATTGTATTTTTTTTGATAAATGGAAAAATAAAAAAATTTTAAAAAAAATAAATATCATTAATATTATTAAATATAATTAATTTATTTTATTTAATTTATCTAATGTTTTATCTATACAATCTCTTAAATTTGCTAATTCTTTTATATAATTTAATTTTAATAATTTTATTCTTTCAATGGATAAATCAATTAACTTATTATTAAAATTTGATATTTCTTCTTTTTTTAAAGTAGAACTTTCATTTAAATCAATTGAAACAATAGGTAAAATTCTTTCATCAATATTTGAACTTTTTTTAGTTTTATGACTATATATATTATTATTAATTTTAAATTTATTTGCTTCTTTTATTATACTAGTATTATGATTTATTGTATGATTTGAATTAAATTTCTTTTCATATTGTATTAATGTATCTTTATGCTTTTTTGGAATAAGTGAAATTGAACGATGCTTAAAAAAATTTTCAGATAAAATTAATTTATTTTGATTTTTTGGATAAAAATTATTTTGACTTTGAATTAAAATCAAAGACATTAATTTATTTAAAAAAAATTAATAAAAAAACAATTTTAAATATAATATTCTATTCCTTAAAATTTAAATAATTTTTTTTTATTTTATTAATTCAATATCATAAAATACCAATTTCCTAATGTTCATCTAAATCAGGTTTAAAATCCCATCCATTTAAACTATCTTCATCCGAATTATAATCTTCATCATCTTTCAAAGTTTGTTGTAATTTAAGCATAGCCATAGTATCATTCATATTTTTAATTTCATTATCTTCAAATTTTTTTATTTCTTCTTTAAACCATTTATCAGGAATTCTCCAAGCTTTAATCATTTTATCTTTACTAGCAGTAATTAATAATTTAGTATCATAAAAATAATTCATTTTAGTTATTGCTTTCTCATGTGCTTTCCATGCATAAATTACTTTTCCAGTTTTTAAATTCCATATTAAAATTCTTCCTATTTCATCTCCAGTAATTAATTGATTTTCTTCCATTATATAAATCACACATCTTAATTTTATTCCAGTTCCAAAATATGATATTTCCTTTATTAATTTTTCCTTTCCTGGAATATTCAATTCTAAAACTGTAATTTGACCATTAACATGAGTTGTAAAAATATAATTTTTAATAAAATTAATATCAAATCCTCTTATGCATTCATCACAAGAAGTTTGAATATTATTTAATAAAGTAGGTGGAAAATTTTCACAATGATAAATACTAATCATTCCATATTCATTAGTTAAAAAAATTCTTTGATTTCTTTTATCATAAAACATATTAGAAAATCCACAAGGTCCTTCAATTATTTCACTAGGATTATTTAAATAACCAATTTCAGTCACATAAAATTTTTTATCTAAAGAACAAGAATAAATAAAACCAGTTTTTGAATCATAAGCAAGACCAGTTACTCTTTTTTTATGAGGATTAAAATCAATATAAGGTTCATATTGACTAAAATTTGAATCAGGATTCATTTTATAAAATATTATTCTTCCATTATCTAATCCAATACAAACATTATTTGATTCTGAATCATAATTCAATGATCCTGTTTGTTGAGGATAACTTTGAGCATATAATTTTTTAAATTTAAATCCTTTATTATTATCAAATAATGCTTTAAATACTATAAATGAACCAACTGTAATATGAGATTCACTTTTTTCTTCCCAAGGTAAACTTACATTTGTTATATATGCATCTACTCTACTTGAAAATTGCATATCTGAACATATCATAAAAAAAATATCATTTTCTCTTAAATAAATAAAATCTCTTATTCCTAATGATGCAACATTTAAATATTCACTTAATTTTTCTGGTTTTGGAGAACAAATTTCTGGTGCTTGATTTTCTAAATCTAAAAATTCTTTAAAGTAATCATTTGACATTATATCTTTTCTAATACAACATTTTCTTAAAAAATTTTCTAATAATTTTTGTCTTTTTTGTAATCCATCAAATGATGTTACTTTAAACATTGATTGACCTTCTATTTCAGGAGGATCTGGTATAATAGATGCAATTTTTTGTTGAAAATTTATAAATTCATCAAATTCTTTTTCCATTACCCATTTTTTATTTGAATATAAATTTGTTATATTTACAATATAATAAGTTCCATTTTTTTGGTTTACTGCTTTTTCACTAAATGATGGAATTTGAATTTGTAATATTGAATTAATAAAAACATCAGACATTTTAAAATAAAAAATAAAACATAATAATAATAATAATAAATATTTATAAATAATAATTTTTTTAAAATTAAAAAAAAAACATAAAAAAAAAAAATATTTATAAAAAATGAATCCAAACTATGTAGGAGAAAAACAAGCAATAGATTTAATAAAAAGTTTTAATCATCCAGACGTTGAGCAAAAAATATTAGCTCCAAATGAAGATAAAGGAACAAATCCAGTAGTAATTCTCTCAGAAAAACATACAGAAGAAATAGAATGTATAGCAGTATTTCCAGGAGGAAAATATTTTGTAAGTGTAGGTGATGATTATACAATAAAAGTTTTTAATTCAGATGGTACATTATTTACTTCTATTAAAAATGAACATAAAGATGTTATATCAAGTGTTGTAGTAATGAATGATTTTAAATTTGCTACTTGTTCATGGGATAAATCAATTAAAGTATGGAAAATGAAAGGTAAAACTTTTATTTGTGAATGTACAAGAACTTTCGAATTAGATGAAACAACTGGTGAAGGTAAAGATGAAGAAAAAGAAGAACATTATGAACCTGTTTTAGATCCTTCAATGAATGATTTTCAACAAATTTTATTTTATGAATTTTGGGATAAAAAAGAAGATAAAGGAAAAAATATTAGTGATGATTTAAAAAAAGATGCTTTTGTTACTGCATCATTAACTGCTTATCATGATAAGAATCCTATTACTATTTATTCTATTGGTTATGATCAAACTTCTGGAATTAGTACTCTTGGAAATATTAAATTTCCTAAAGTTTCTACAATTGATAAATCTGAAACAATTGTTGATACACATGATGATAAAATTCAAAGTATTTTTAAATTTAATGAAAATACTATTATTTCATCTGGTTTAGATAAAAAATTAAAAATTTGGACTATTCAAAATAATCCTCTTGTTTTTATGAGAGATGGTAAAAATGTTAAAGTTGATGTTATTGAAGATGTTGAACCTGCATATTATCAAGGTAGTATTGTTAAAATTGATGCTAATAGAATTATTGTCGGAAGTGAAAGAAAAATACAAATTATAAATGTTAATTCAAAAAATAAAACTAATAAATTTGTTAATGATAATGCTTATAATATGCTTTTATTAAATAGTGGTTTATTATTAGTTACTGATCAAACTGAAAATATTAGATTATATACTTCTGAAAATTTAAATAAAATTTGTGATATTCATCCTAAAAAACCAAAAATAGAAGAAAAAGAAGATAATAAAGAAGAAAATATTGAAAATGAAGGTTATCAATGTATTGTTCAATTAAAAGATGGTTCTATTATTACTTCTAATCATGGTACTATTAAAATTTGGAGTTTTTAATTCTTTTAGTTATTATTTAAATATTTTTGCTTTTTTATCAAATTTATAATAAATTTTATTTATTTTAAATGAAAAAATAAGGAAAAATATATTTATATAAATATATTAAATTTCTTTTTTTATATATAAAAATCTCAATTAAAAAAAATTACCTTAAATAAATTAATAAAATCAATATTTTTATTCCTTAACAATTTATACTTTATTTGTTTAAAAACCTTTTTGAATATGATGACTATTTCCTTCAGAATAACAATTTTTAAATGTATATGTACTTCCTGAATATTTGAGTAGAAATTTTTTTCCAGATGAATTTTTCTTATTTTCTTTAAAACTATTATTAGATTCATTTTCAATATCATTATTTTGAGAAGTTGATAAAGGTAATACTAATTCATTCTTATTATATAATAAATAACATTTACATTATCTTTATTTTGACAACATCCCATTAAAATAAAGTTTTAAAATAAATAAATAAAATGAAATAATTCAAACAAAAAAATAAAATGATTTTTTAAAATTAACAAAAATATTAAAAGTTAAATTTGAAACTTTTATAAATAATGAAAATTAAAAATAAATAGAGAAAAGAAATAAACAATTGTATCAATTAAAATCAAAATATTTTATCATTAATTCAATAATAAGAAAGTTGAACTTTAAATAAGGATTAAAAGAAAATATATTTATTTGAATAATAATATTTAATTTAGTATATTTTTATATTTGTTTTTTGTACTTTTTTTTAAATTTTTTGAGTTTTTTAATGTTGTAAAAATAAGGTTTTTATAT
>Ga0256407_10005701_pt1 | contig 19728 bp, 19 predicted proteins | sample RumenRJG_04DNA_FD_193489 | JGI IMG/M metagenome (GOLD analysis project Ga0256407, IMG submission 193489) | Bovine rumen microbial communities from Lethbridge, Alberta, Canada - RJG_04 | ecosystem: Host-associated > Mammals > Digestive system > Stomach > Rumen | place: Canada: Alberta... | reverse complement strand
AAAAGAGTGTTGGTGAGAGATGTACAGGTTTTGGCCAGGCAATGATTCATAACGGCGGCAGAAACGGTGTTGCTTTGACGTTTGGTGCTCGTTGGGCATTGGGTAAAGGTTCTCAAAAATCTAAGGCCGAAACAGGTAAAACAAGCATTAATACAGAAAAGAAAGTGCTCAAACAATCGACAAACACTTACGCAGGCGAAAAACATGTTCTAAAATAAAAAATCCAACTATTATAAGATGCTGAAACAAGTTCAGCATGACAGTTTAAAGGATATTAGCTGTAAAATTGTTATAGTTAACAAAATTTTACTAAAAATCCTCATGGGGCATAAGCCCCTTTTTTTTGTATTTAAAATTTGCAAGTTAATAATCATTGTTGTATAATCAAAATATGTCGGATAAATTAAAAAAACTTACAGGTAAAAATCCGAAAGATTTTGAACCTGTTGCTTTCAGTCTTATAAATGATTGCGATATAGAACTTTTTGCGGAGCTTGTTGAAAAGGAAGATTTTTTATTCGATTTTGTAAAAAACAATGTTGCCAAAAGAATTAAATCTGTATGTAATAAAGAAAATTATTTAAATCTTGTTAATTTTTTAAAATATTATTCACCATCATATGAGGATGTAATTATTTCAACTTTGGTTGAATATGCGGATGAAGATTTGACTGATACAATTTTGGAAAAATTCGAAAATGGTACGGATGATGAAAAAACTTATGCAGCAAAATATTTCGCATATATAAAAGATTCTTTAGCAAAAGAATTTTTGATTAATAATGCATATTCAGATAATGAATACTTGGCGCAAAATTGTGCATTAACACTGGCTGCTTGGGGTGATGAAGATTCTTACAATCAAGCTTTAGAAAAACTAAAAAATATTGATGATTTTGAAAAAATTAAAGCTGTAAAATTTTTGTGCGCATACGGAAATAAAAACGCTGTCCCATTTATTATTGAGGCTATGAAAAATTCTGCAATGTCTGAAAATATTGCAGGTGAAATTCCATATTTAACGAATCTTTTCGAATTGACAGAAAAATACTACGATGATGCGCTTCTTGTAATTAATAATATAATAAACGGATTAGGCGAGATTATACCGCTATCAACAGTTTTTGATTTTCAACTTTACGATGTTTTTGAGATGTTAATGAGCAAAGTGGACAGTAAATGTGCGGTTGTTCTTTTGAATGCTCTGGAAAAATTTGAAACACTTACAGAAAATGATGAGTACCTTTTTGATGAGGATAAAGATACCCAAAATGAAATTTTGGATGTAAAAAATAATTTGAAAAGTGTTAACAAAAGTGATTTAGTAAAACTTGCCGAAAATGAATTAAATGAGCATAGTCCGCTTGTATACACGGCTTTGGATTTTGTATCAAATCCCTTAGAAATTCAAAAATTGCTAAAATCAGATAATCAAACTCTTGTTTTGAAAACATCAGAAATTTTGAAAAAATTAAACGTATTTGATGAAACATACAGAACTGTCGCACTTTTAAAAGTTACTGATTTGAATATTAAAGAGATTATCAGGGCGTTATAATTTTTTGCAAATTAATAGCATTCCGTCGTATGTGAGACTGCATTCAGGGTATTTGTCTTTGTAATTTTCGCAGAAATCTTTTACGTTTTTGAATGTCCAGTGTTTTGAAGAAAGTGAATTAACTCCCGTGTTTTTCATGTGCGCCAAAAGCTCTAAAGAATTAGAAAATTCAAGTTTTTCCATTATTTCTTGTTTATACAATATTTCAAAATCTTTAGAAAAGGCTTGTTCTGTTTCTTTAATAGTTTTGTAATTAAGTGAAAGTCCCGTCAGTTCTTTTATTTCTTTGTAATTTTCGGATGAAAAGCTCGTAAATGCTAAAATACCATCTTTATTCAACATATTTGAATATGTTTTGCTGACTTTCTCAAGATTGTCAAACCACTGAAACATTGCGTTAGAAATAATTAAATCCATTTTTTGCACTGGCTTTATACGCCTTGCATCACCGCAATAAAAATGGCAAGTCGGTATTATTTTTCTAATATACTGTTCTGATTTTTCTATAATATCGTTTGCAAAATATTGTCTGAATTTTATTTTTTGTGCAATTTCTTTGGTCAAAAGTCCTGCACCTGAGCCCAGTTCCAGAATGTTTTGGTATTCAGCTTTTATATTACAAAGCTCCGATACTAATTTTTCTGCCATAATTTTTTGTACAATAGCATTTTTGTTATATGTATCAAGGCTTTTTTCAAATTGTTTTTTTATTAATTTGGGGTTCATAAAAGATCTTTCCAACTTTTAAAATTATAGTACGGAAAATGTCCGCTCTCAAGTGTCTTAAATAAAACATTATAATCTTGCCAAAATTTTATCTGATTTTTGGTTGGAATAATTTTGTCGTATGCGCTAATTAATGCATTATTGTAAAATTCTGTGTACTCTTTTGGAGTTTCTTTTATTCTTTTATATAGTGAGTTTAATTCGTCTACCCTGTTCTCTATTGAGCGTTTAACAGGATTTTTTTCATAGCGGCTGTATTCTTCCGGTTTATCAAAAATATTTTGATAAAATTTGCCCTCTAATCCTATTTTTGCGTGTCTTAATGTTAATAAAAAAGGTTTTAAGGGAATTCCATATTCATCATCAACGGGAAAAGGTGTTCCGTTTATTGCAATTTTTTTGTTAAAGTCAGTGAAATTTTCACGTATTTGATATGCTGTATAAACTCCCATTGACCATGCAATCAAGTGTTTGATTTTGTAACCTGAGAAATCAGGCAGATTGGATATCTCATTGTAATCATACACACACAAAATATCATATTTATCGCAGTCTAAAAATTTAAACGGTATAAAATCAAAGCTCCAACCTGCGAAAAACACTATTAAATTATCATTGTTTTGTTTGTTTAACCAGTGAAATTGCATTAAATAACTCCTCATCAGTAATTTCTGTTGTTAGCGAAAGCCTCAGTCTTGAAGTGCCTTCAGGTACGGTCGGCGGACGTATCGGTAATGTGAAATATCCGTTTTGATATAAAATGTCGCACACGTCAATTGTTTCTTTGTTTCCGCCAATTATAACAGGAATGATATGACTGTCGCTTCCTGCTTTTTTGCCCAAATCAAGCATATTTTTTCTTTTTTCATATGTTTCCGGCAATTTGTTTTCTATTATCCATTTGGTAAATGCTATGTTTATTGGCGGCAAAGCTGTTGAAAAAATAAATGAACGTGCCGAATTTATCAGATAATCAATTAAAACCTCATTTCCGACTACAAATGCCCCCATAGAACCTATGGCTTTTCCAAACGTGCCTACAATCAAATCTATTTTATCAGTACAGTCTAACATTTCAGTTACGCCGAGCCCTTGTTTACCAAAAACGCCAAAAGCATGTGCTTCATCTAAAATTAGCAAACAATTATATTTTTCTTTTAATTCAACAAGTTTATTAATATCAGCTATGTCGCCATCCATAGAAAAAACACTTTCTGATACTATAAAAGCATTTTTATAATTATTTCTTTCTCTTTTTAAAAGTCTTTCAAGTGCTTCCGTAGCATTATGCGGATATCTGAAAAATTTTCCGTTTGATAACTTCATCCCGTCTATAATGCTGGCATGATTGAGTTTGTCGGAAAAAATGACATCGCCTTTACCGGCTACAGCACTGTTTATTCCGACATTTGCGTGGTATCCGCTGTTAAATAATAATGCTTTTTCTTTTTTGTAAAGAGTGCATAATAATTGTTCAAGTTCGTTGTATACAGGCAATGTTCCTGTCAAAAGTCTTGCGGATGCGCTTCCGAAAGAATAGGAATATTCTGTCTTTTTTAAAAATTCCTCTGTAATTTTTTTGTTGTCGGCAAATCCCAGATAATTGTTTGATGAAAGGTTAATTAGTTTTTTGTCCCCAATATATACATATTTTTCATCTTTATCAGAGAAATTTCGAATTTTGCGAAAATGAGAGTCTTTTTTTAATTTGTTCAGTATTTCTAAATATTCTGATTGCATAATATGATTATAGTATAAATATTCTGACAAATAAAAAAATGAGCTAAAACCGTTAATACATTGGGTTAAAGCTCTATTGGAATTAAGAATAGCTGGAAGTATGAAAAAGATTTATAAAATAATTAAAAACAATAAGTGTCATTTGTACAATTACCCACCTGACTAATATATTTTTGTATCCGGTTCGATATAAAATTTTATAAAATAAGTCATGCTACCATGTTAGTAGTACTAACTTAAAATGCAAAAATACAGAATAAGTGTAGAAAAAGCACTTTATGGAATTACTGCGCAGCAACAGTGTTTTAGGCATGTTTACAAAATTTAACATTTGGGGTTGACAAAATTACAAATATAGTATATAGTAAAAATGTTAGATGAAGTGTTAAATGAACACTTAATTAAAAAACCTCGAGAGAGGAGGACAAAATGATAAGAATAAATCCTATAAATTTTAATAATATGAAACAAATTACTTTCACAGAAGGTAACCTAAATAACATTACCCCTGATGTAGCTATATTATCGCTACAAAACCCCAATGCGAAGATAAATTTTGAAAATGATTTAAACCGTACAAGAAAAGCTGATATGGTTCAATCTTCAAATATTTTTAGCGCTGTTGGTGCTAAACTTCGCAAGACTTATAATATACTATTTTCTCCGGACTACAATGCCGGCAGAAGAGACCAGCATATCTCTTATTTCGGATAAGAGATGCAACAACCCCGAATGACTTAACAACATATAATATTGCTAAGTAAATAAAAATCTCCCGAAAAGGGAGATTTTTGATTTATTATTTTGTAAAAAATTTTTTTAAATAAAAATTTGATAAAATTTGTTTTAAAACTGCATGTTCATGGTACAATTTTGTTACAAAATGATGATAATTATTATTCTTTAAAGAAAAGGAGAAATGACTATGACAGAAAAACGTGTATGGTTATTCAGAGAAGGTAACGCACATATGCGCGCAGAATTAGGCGGAAAAGGTGCTAATCTTGCTGAAATGACTAACCTTGGGTTACCCGTACCTCCGGGATTAACCATAACAACTGCAACTTGTATGGATTACATCAATCATGGCAATACAATGCCTGCAGGTTTGATGGATGAAGTTAAATACGCATTAAAAGATGTTGAAGAACAAGCAGGTAAAAAATTCGGTGATACAACAAATCCATTATTGGTTTCTGTAAGATCAGGTGCAAGAGTTTCTATGCCGGGTATGATGGAAACCATTTTGAACTTGGGCTTGAACGATGAAACAGTTGAAGCTATGGTTAAATTAACTAACAACCCCCGTTTCTGCTACGATTCATATAGAAGATTTTTAACTATGTTTGGTTCTGTTGCTTGGGAAATGGACAGACAAAAATATTTCGAATCAGAAGTTGAAAAAGTTAAACAAAGAGAAGGCGTAACATCAGACACAGATGTTTCTGCTGAAGGTTGGAAATCTTTGATTCCTATCTATAAAGCAACTATTAAAGAAGTTACAGGTAAAGAATTCCCACAAGATCCTTATGTTCAGCTTCAGGAAGCTATTGAAGCAGTATTCAGATCTTGGAACATTCCTCGTGCTGTTGCATACAGAAATATGAACAAAATCGACCACAACTTTGGTACTGCCGTAAACGTTCAAACAATGGTATTCGGTAATATGGGTAACGATTGTGCAACAGGTGTTTCATTTACTCGTAACCCTGCTACAGGTGAAAACAAATTCTACGGTGAATATCTTGTAAACGCTCAGGGTGAAGACGTTGTTGCAGGTATCAGAACTCCAAAACAAATTTCTGAACTTGAAACTGATATGCCTGACATTTACGAACAATATGTAAATATCGCTAAACAACTTGAAAAAGGTTATCACGATGTTCAAGATATGGAATTTACGGTTGAACGTGGTAAATTATGGATTCTTCAAACAAGAAACGGTAAAAGAACTGCAAAAGCAGCTATCAAAATTGCCGTTGATATGTATAATGAAGGTATTATTACTAAAGATGAAGCAATTATGCAGGTAGATCCATACTCTGTATACCAAGTATTGCTGCCTTGCTTCAACCCTGATAAAGTTAAACATTCACACAAAGTTTCAAAAGGTGTAAATGCATCTCCTGGTGCTGCTGTTGGTAAAATTGTATTTGATACTGAAGAAGCAGCTCGTCGTGGTGAAGCCGGTGAAAAAGTTATCTTGGTAAGAATTGAAACTTGTCCGGATGATATTCACGGTATGGCAGTTTCTCAAGGTGTATTGACTTTGAGAGGCGGCGCAACTTCTCACGCAGCAGTTGTTGCTAAAGGTATGGGTAAACCTTGTGTTTCAGGTTGTGAAGATTTGAAAATCGACTTGGCTAACGAAACAATTACTTGTGCTGACGGAACTGTATTCCACAAAGATGACGTTATTTCTCTTGACGGCGGTACAGGTGAAGTTATGGAAGGCGCTATTGAACTTGTTGAAGCAGGTATCGATGCTGACTTCGAAACTTTCTTCGGCTGGGTTAACGAAACTAAAACTTTACATGTAGAAGCTAACGCTGATACTCCAAAAGATATTGAAAATGCTATAAAATTCGGTGCAGAAGGTGTTGGTCTTTGCAGAACTGAACACATGTTCATGGATCCTGACAGACTACCTTGGGTACAAAAAATGATTATTGCAGGAACTACAGAAGCAAGAAAAGAAGCTCTTTCTCACTTACTTCCAATGCAATATTCAGATTTTTATGCAATGTTCAAAGCATTGGGCGACAAACCTCTTACAGTTCGTTTGTTAGATCCGCCGCTTCACGAATTCTTGCCTTCTAAGATAGAATTAGTTGAAAAAGTTGCAACTAAAAAAGCATTAGGACAAGATTACGCAGAAGATGAAAAAATGCTTGAAATCGTTGAAAACTTGTCAGAATCTAACCCGATGATGGGATTACGTGGTTGCCGTTTAGGTTTAACTTATCCTGAAATCAACGAAATGCAAGTTAGAGCAATCTTTGAAGCATGCTGCGATTTGGCTAAGGAAGGTGCAAAAATCCAACCATGGATTATGATTCCTCTTATCGGTCACATTAACGAATTAAAAACTGCTAAAGCAACATTAGTTGCAGTTGCTGAGCAAGTAATGAATGAAAAAGGTATCAGAGTAGATTACAAATTCGGTACAATGATTGAAATTCCTCGTGCAGCATTAACTGCTAAAGAAATTGCAAAAGAAGCTGAATTCTTCTCATATGGTACGAATGACTTGACTCAGATGACATTTGGTTATTCAAGAGACGATGCTGAAGGCAAATTCTTGAAAAACTATGTAGAACAAAAAATCTTGCCTTGGAACCCGTTTGTAACTCTTGACTTCAACGGTGTAGGAAGATTAATCGAAATGTCAATTGATGAAGGCAGAGAAGTTAATTCTTCACTTGTTGGCGGTATCTGCGGTGAACACGGCGGCGATCCTGATTCTGTAAAATATGCTCACAAAATCGGATTAAACTATGTATCTTGCTCACCATACAGAGTACCTCAAGCAAGATTGGCAGCAGCTCAAGCAGCTATCGAATCTAAAAAATTAGCACTTGTATAAGTTGACTAAAAACATAAAAATAAAATACAGCAGGATGGGCATAGCGAATGCGTGCCCATCTTTTTAACTTTTTGTGGGCACATTTCATTTTGCCCACACTACATACTAATTTTGTAGTTCGACCTTTTTGTTGTAAAAAATTTTAGCCGATTTTTTTATCGAAATCTGTTCCGCCAACGATTCGCAAATGACGGTTACTTCCTTCACCTACAGATTTACTCATCATGTTATGCTGTTCGACAAGCTCGTGCTGCAATTTTCTTATATGCTGGTTTTGTGGTGAAAGCTCAACATGTTCTGCACCTGCCAATATTTTATTAATAGCAGCTTTTGCTTCATCTAGTGCTCTTTCTGCATCATCATAATAACCAAACAAAGTTTCTGATGTTTCCACAATGTCCAAAGCTTCTTTCAAAACTTTTTGAATTTGTGCCATAGAATTTGTCTTTACATAAAATATCTGCAATCTATAATCGTTTGCGGTACTTAAAACTTTAGCTCCGCCTTTTGCAAAGTTTTTATGTGCAATTACAATATCCGCATCTTCTATACTGCGTGTGATTTCGGCATTCAAGTCCAAGCGCTCTATTACTTTTTCAACAATAGTACGTGAAACAGCATATAAATATATCTTTTTGAAATTTTTCACATCTTCAACATACTTCTGACGAGAGAAACTGAATTTTAAGCTATCCGTAGGCTCGATTTTTTTTTCGAGCTTATTTATTTCTTGCGGAATATCAGCTATTTTAGGTTCTTCTTTTAGTTCTGCTTCTTGAGGTGAGTCATATGTTTTGTCAACTTTTCTAATCTCAGGTCTGATAGGCCAACCCCTCAAAATATAATCAACAGCTTCTGCGGTATCTTTATAAACCGCAAGAGTATTTCTGTCTAAAATCTCTATTACAACATCAAAAGTCGGTTGTTTTTCTCGCTCTAAAACTGTTTTTTGAGATGCTCTGCGTTTTGCCTCATCATCACCCAAAGTAACTGACTGTATCCCTCCGACCAAATCGGATAATGTTGGGTTTTTGATAAGGTTTTCCAAGCTGTTGCCGTGAGCAGTTGCAATTAACATTACACCACGTTCTGCAATAGTACGGGCAGCTTGCGCTTCAGCCTCTGTACCGATTTCATCAACAACAATTACCTCAGGTGTGTGATTTTCAACTGCTTCAATCATAATATCTTTTTGATACTCAGGTTGAGTAACCTGCATACGCCTTGCATGACCGATAGCAGGATGAGGAGTATCACCGTCACCTGCAATTTCGTTTGATGTATCTACAATTACAACACGTTTTCCTAATTCATCCGCAACTAATCTTGAAATTTCTCTCAGTTTTGTAGTCTTACCTACCCCCGGCCTGCCTAAAAAAAGGATACTCTTATTCATCATACAAATATCCTTTATACAAGCAATTGTCCCCGTAACAACTCTGCCAATTCTGCAAGTTAGGCCGATAATTTTTCCTTGACGGTTCCTTATTGCACTAATTCTGTGGAGTGTTCCGGGGATTCCTGATCGGTTATCCGAAGTAAATTCCTGAAGGCGTTGGGTAATATAATTTATATCTTCTTCTTCAACAAATTCGTCGCCCAAATAATCTATTTTCCCTCCCGAATGTCGAATCTCGGGAGTTCTCCCAATATCCAAAACAATCTCTATGACATCTTCCATTTTCTCATAAGAGACATATTTCTTGACCTTTTCAGGTAAAACCTCAGTCAATCTGTCTAAATCGTTTTGAAATTGCAGGCTGCTCATTTTATTCCGCCTTTCTATTATATATATTATAATATCAGAGGAGTGTTGGCAATTTGTGAAGAAATTCTGTTTTCAAATGTTCTCTTTTGAGATGTTGATTTGTATTTTTTCAACCTCTCATGTACATTATACCACTTTTTTGAATGTTTTCATCGATAATAAGTACTACATCTATAGTAATTTTACATAACTTAATCTTTTTTTACACTTTTTTAAGGCTTTAGTAATAAAAAAGACCGCACATTGCGGTCTTTTAATTACTCTAGTAAAGATTCTAATAATTCTGCATTTTTTGCCGAAGCTGTAGATTCACGAACCCGTTGCTTGTAAATATAGGTTCTTAATGCCTCTCTGATAAGTTCACTTCTTGATCTGTTTTCACCATCTGCAACTTGGTCAATTTTTTCCAGAAATTCTTCCGGCATCGAAATCAGTACTCTTGCCATGTATTCTCCTTTTCTCTATTTAGATATCAAACGTTATACTTTAATAAAAACAAAATAATTTAAAAAAGTGCTATTCTATATATACCCAATATATATTAAGACGGCTATATCTCAAATAGGGCAAGGGTTTTCAAATTTTAAATTTAGGTTTACATAATGTTACAATTTGCATATTTCGCAGCAATAAAAAGACTTCTTATATAAGAAGTCTTTTTTATTTTTCCTCTGTATAATTTGGACTTTTGTATTCAATTCCCATTTCTTTAAGTGTTCTTATAAAATTTTGTGCACAAATTTTTTGGGCTTCCGGCGGGACTATCCTTAAAATTTCTACTGTTTTTGAAATAATTGGATCTTTGTCATACCAACGATTATTGGCATTAACCGGTTTTACCATCGCATAGAATTTATCAATAGTTTCCTTTGAAACTTTTTCTTCTATTTTTTGTAAAAATATTTCTGCTTGAGCTCTCAATTCTGTTTGATAATTTTTTAAAAGCTCAATTACTTCCAAAAGCAGTGGATCATAATCATACCAGCGTTTATATGCAGGTGCCATTAAAGTAAGCCCTCCGTTAGATTTACCTTCGGATCAACAGGAGAAATTATATCTTCTGATTTTCTCTCTATTTTTCCTCCTAATAATCTTAACTTACTTTCAAAATTTTCGTATCCTCTATCTATATGATGTAGATTTTCAATTACAGAATTTCCTTCTGCCATTAATGCCGCAACAACCAAAGATGCACCTGCCCTCAAATCACTTGCTGCAAGTGTTGTACCTGTTAATTTTTTAACACCTTTAATAATTGCATGGTTTCTGTCCTGATGAATATCCGCTCCCATTCTGCGAAGTTCGGGAACTTGCATAAATCTGTTTTCATAAAGACTTTCGGTAATAATTCCGACACCGTTTGCGCAAGTCAAAAGTGTCATTGCCATAGACTGCAAATCTGTCGGGAAACCTGGATATGGTTGTGTTACAAAATTTATTGAATTTAATCTGTTTTTACAAGACACTTCCAAAGAATTTGGTTCAATAAGTTTTATGTTTGCACCCATTTTTAATAATTTGTCGGTGTAGAAAGTCAAATGAGCAGGGAAAACTCCTTTTATAATAGCTTTTCCTTTTGTTGCAATAATAGCTGACATGAAAGTTCCCGCCTCAATTCTGTCAGGAATTGTTGTGTACTCTATCGGATGTAAATTTTCTTGTTTTACACCGTTAATAACAATTTCTGATGTACCTGCTCCGTTGACATCTGCTCCCATTGTATTTAAGAAGTTCGCCAAATCAACGATTTCAGGTTCTTGAGCTGCATTTTGAATTTTTGTAGAACCTTCTGCCAAAATTGATGCAAGCATAAGGTTTTCTGTTGCTCCGACAGATGGAATATCCAAATAGATATCAGTTCCTGTTAATTTTGGAGCTTTTGCATGTACATATCCGTTTTCAATTTTTATTTTAGCTCCAAGAGCTTCCAAACCTCTGATATGAAAATCTACACGACGTTCACCAATCGCACAGCCTCCGGGTAGTGCAACTACGGCTTCTCGACATCTTGAAACTAATGCGCCCAGAACGATGAACGATGCTCTCATTTTGCTAACCAGTTCATATTTAGCAGTTACGCTTGTCAAATCGGTAGCATCAATGGTAACTGATTTTTCATTCTTATCGTATGATGTTTTCGCACCAAGTTGTGCTATAACACTTAACATTATTTCAACGTCCGTTAAATCCGGAACATTATAAATCTTTGTTTCACCTTTTGCCAACAATGCGGCAGCCATCAATTTTAATACTGAATTTTTTGCTCCGCCTATTGAAACTTCACCTTTTAAAGGGGTACCACCTTTTATATAATATTTGTCTGTCAATTTTTTATTCCTATATAGAAATTATACTTATCTTTATAATAATACAACCATATAATGATAGTGTAAATAAGTTAAAATATGTAAAGTAAAAATATATAAAAATTTAGAAACTGATTGATTTTTATAAAATATCCATTAAATGATTGATGTGAAGATTTAGACTATAGTCTATGGTATTTATGGGGCAGGAATAAGGATATGTCTAAACTTAATTCAGTAAACGTAAAAGATTATACCGAGTTGTATTCACAATACGACTGGTTTTCACGTAATTGCTTGCCTGTTGTTCAACAAGTTAGTGATGAATTTTTTCTGCCTTGTTTTCAATTTATATTGCTTGGAATAAGTAAAAATATAAATACTTTATTGGATAAAGATCCGTATTTTGTAACTAAAGTAAGAATAGATAAGCAGCATGATATGTTTTTTAGATTGTCTGAAAATACTGTAAATATCATTCTTGACAGAACTCTTGGTAAATCGAACGGAAAATTTAATCTGAATAAATTAACAGATTTGGAAGCAAAAATTATTACGGCATTTAATGATTTTATGTATAACTCATTGGCGCAATTCCTTTCCCCTGCTCCACCTACGCTGAAAAGAACCAATTTTGACGTTATACATTTAACTTTTTTACTAAAAGATATTGATAAAGGTGTATCCGGAAAATTCATTGTGACACTGCCTGAAGTTCTTTTAAATCCTGATAATATTGAAGCGTCAACAGAAAAATTTAAAGATATGGATTTTGCTTCAAGTTTGGTAGATGTCGGATTGAAAGTCGGGACTACGAAAATAAAACTTATCGACATCAAAAATATTGATATTGATGATATTGTAGTTTTTGACAACAGTGATACTCATCATATGGTATTAAAATTTAATGATTTGGAAAAAGATATTAATTTGAATCCGAATTTGGGATTGGTTATACCTTTTGACAATAATGAAGGAGATAGTGAAATGGGAGAAAATACAAACCTCTGGGATAGTATAGAAGTTGAAATGAATGCACAGTTTGATACTGTTAAAATCTCGCTTGGTGAACTTAAGAGGATAGAAGAAGGTTTGGTTGTTGATTTGACTTCTATATATAACAATAGCGTTACTCTCAGTGTTGAAGATAAACCTATTGCTCGGGGAGAACTAGTAATTGTAAATGACAGATATGGTGTCAAAATCAGTGAAGTTATTGCAGATACTCAAACTTCTGCAACAACTGAAGACTCTGACTTTGAAGGTGATAATCAGGATTTTCAGGATGATAATGAACAAAGTGAAGAACAATATCAAGAAGAAAATCCGGTTGATAGTAATGAAACTCAAAACGAAGAAGAAGAATTTGACTATAGCGATTTTGAGCTTGAAGATGAGGATATATAGTTATGGGCGGATATTTAATGGGATTTGTTGTATATACGGCTGCAATGATAGGTGTAATATTTCTTGCAGTTATTGTATATAAAAAATTCTCTTATAACGGGGTTTCAAAATCTAAATTTCTTAATGTAGAAGACTGTATAAGTTTGGCTCCAAGAAAAAATTTGTATGTAGTAAGAGCAGGAAATGAAAGATTTCTTGTTGCCTCTGATGCGGAAAGAACAAATTTAATTTCAAAACTCGGTCAAACAGAACATAGTTCTGCAGAGGAAAAAACTTCTTCTGTAGAAGAATTACCTGTGATAGTAGATTTTTCCGCAAAAAATCTCAATAAACAAACATCAAAAAAAATATTTAAAAACATAGTAAATAACATATAAAAATAAAACAGACTTGGAAGGGATAAAATGGATGCAGTTTTAAAGGATATGAATCCTGTAATACAAATGTTAATAATTATGACGGTATTTTCACTATTGCCGTTAGTATTTTGCTGTATGACGAGCTTTTTGAGATTTGTAATTGTATTTTCAATGCTAAAAACAGCAATGGGTACTCAGCAAGTTCCGCCATCAATTGTAATTATCGGATTATCAATGATTTTGACTTTCTATACAATGGGAGGTACTTTCCAAAAAATGTACGATATGGGTTCAGTCCCGTATCAGAAAAATCAAAATATAATTGAAGCGATAAGCGAGGGATCAAAACCTTTGAAAGAATTTATGCTTAAGCAAACAAGAGAAAATGATTTAGCATTTTTTGTTGAGTTGTCGAAAGGCTCTGCGCCAGAAAATCCAGAAGAATTAACTGTTTGGCAAGTCGCTCCGGCATTTATTATAAGCGAATTAAAAACATCATTTGAAATCGGTTTTATAATTTTTGTGCCGTTTATTGTATTAGACCTTGTTGTTGCAAATATATTGCTTGCTTTAGGTATGTTTATGTTATCACCGACAATTATTTCACTTCCGTTTAAGCTGTTGATATTTATTGCGGTCGATGGCTGGGCGCTGATTGTTCAGGGGCTTGTGTCAAGTTACAACTGATAAAAAGAGAGGATACCGAATGGAAATTTTAACAGAATATTTAGCAAAAGGATTTTTATTAATGCTTGCAATATCTATGCCCTGTGTGCTTGTGGCTGCAGGTATAGGTCTTGTGGTCGGTATTTTACAGGCGGTAACTCAGGTTCAGGAACAAACAATTGCTGCTGCGCCAAAAATTTTGGGTGTGTTTCTTGTAATTATAATTGGTGGTATTGGCTTTTTAAATCTACTAAAAGGGTTTGTAATTGACGGTATGGCGATTGCTTTTAATAATGTATCAAAAAATGATTCATTTGTTTTACCGTCAAATTATTATAAATATACTTCCCCTTTTGAAAGGGAAATGCAGGACAGATTTAAAAATCAGTCAGAAATAAATGATGTTATGAAAAATCCGGGTAAGGTACCGTTTATTGATCAGCAGGAAAAAACAAAGTATATTCCAAGTTCAAGAACACCTATGCCGAAACCTGATTTTGTTGAAACAAATAAAATACTGGGCAGATAATGAAAAAACTACTTACAGCAATTTTAATATTATTTTGTTCACTTCAGGCGTATGCGTTTGAGGATTATTTTATAATGTCCGACAAACCTGTAAAAAATGTTTACTCCAAAGATGAAAATATCGTATCTGTTATGCCGTTTTTTACGATAGATAACAGTAAAAATACTATGATTTTAAAATCCAAAAGTGAGGGTTTAACTGAAATTGTTATTGAGACAGAAGATGAAACTATAAATATTAAAGTAGAGGTAAATGAAAAAGATACTACATTTTCGGAAAGTAATGGTATATCAGTATTTTCTGTAGATTTTTTAGATGGTGTTGTAAAGCCTGAATTGAGGGAGGAAAAATAATGGATCAGTTTATTGCTGAATTAATGAAAATTTTTCCGGCTCTTAATGCATATCTTGCAGCAGGGATTTTTATATTTGCAAGATTGTTGGGCTTTTTTAGAATGGCACCTGTGTTTAACAGAAAAGAGATGCCCGGCATGATAAAAATTGCTCTTGTGCTTTTGATGACTATTATTATGACAGCAGTTGTTAAGCCTGATGTTACTATAGTGAAGGAGTCTTTTATTCTGTCAATTTTTCTTAATATGGTAGTCGGTGCAATGTTAGGTTATGTTGCACAGCTTATCCTGCTTGCTATAGATGCAGGCGGTGATATGGTAAACATGCAAATGGGTTTGTCTTCTGCAATGGTACTGGATCCTACAACATCTTCACAGGTGTCGATTGTTGGTAAATGTTTTCAACTTTTGGGTTTGATTATTTTTATTCAACTCGGTGGGGTGTACTGGTTGTTATCTGCGCTGGTTCACAGTATAGAAATTTTTCCGCTTGATGCGACAGCAGTGCCTCTTATGGAAATTGTAAATTTGGATTATGTTATAAAAATGTCTTCCAACGTTTTGTTTATGGGGTTGCAAATAGCATCACCTATTCTTTTGGCAACATTGGGACAGGATATAATTTTGGGTGTAATTTCTAAAACCGCACCTCAGGTAAACGTTTTCCAATTAAGCTTTTTGTTTAAGCCTGTTTTGGGTGCTGCAATTATGATTTGGATTTTACCAATGCTTATTAATGTTGTTACGGATTACTTTCTCTCATATTCAAATATAATATAGAATAAATCTGAACCTTAATAAATTGCCATAATTTTTAAAATGCTATATCCTTATGTTATGGAGAAAATTATGAGAGAAGAACTTTTATCTGTTATAGAAAAAAACAGCCGTATTGGCTTGAGTGATTTGGCAGCAATGCTTGGTTGTAATGAAATTGATGTTGCTAATGAAATTTCAGAATTAGAAAAAGAGGGTATAATTTGCGGATATCACACGCTGATAAACTGGGAAAAAACTTCTTTAGAGAAAGTTGATGCGCTAATAGAGGTTAAAGTTACTCCGCAAAGAGGTCAAGGGTTTGATAAAATAGCGGAAAGATTATACAAATATCCGGAAGTAAAATCGGTCTACTTGATTTCAGGCGGTTTTGATTTGCTGATTACGTTAGAAGAAAAATCTCTGAAAGAAATTTCAAATTTTGTATCTGACAAACTTTCAACTCTTGACAGAGTTTTGAGTACATCAACGCATTTTATCCTGAAAAAATATAAGGATCACGGTACTATTTTGAATAAAAACAATGATGAAGAAGTGAGAGAAATTATTACACCATGAATTATGAGTTATCAAAAACTGTTGAAAATATAAAACCATCAGGAATAAGAAAATTTTTTGATATTGTCAGTGAGATGAAAGATGCAATTTCATTGGGTGTCGGTGAACCTGATTTTGAAACCCCTTGGCATATCAGAGATGAGGGTATTTATGCTCTGGAAAAAGGTAAAACGTTTTATACTTCAAATGCCGGTTTAAAAACCCTGAGAGAAGAAATTGCTCACTATTTAAAACGAACTCAAAACATTTCTTATAATCCGATAAAGGAAATTCTTGTTACAGTTGGTGGTTCGGAAGCCATAGATATAGGCTTGAGGGCAATTATTAATCAAGGCGATGAAGTTATTATTCCTCAACCTTCTTATGTTTCTTATGAACCGTGTGCCATTTTGGCAGGTGCAAAGCCTGTGATTGTAAATTTGAAAGCGAAAAATGAATTTCGTCTCACAGCACGTGAGTTGGAGAATGCTATTACAGATAAAACAAAAATATTGATATTGCCTTATCCAAACAATCCAACCGGTGCAATTATGGGCAGGAAAGATCTTGAAGAAATTGCAGATGTCATAAAGAAACATAATATTCTTGTAATGTCTGATGAAATATACGGCGAATTGACTTATAACGGCAGACATGTTTCCATAGCATCAATTGACGGAATGAAAGAAAGGACAATATTAATTAACGGTTTTTCTAAAGCATATGCAATGACAGGTTGGCGTTTGGGCTATGTGTGTGCGCCAGAGCCTATTATAAAGCAAATGACAAAAATTCATCAATTTGCAATAATGTGCGCCCCGACAACGAGCCAATACGCAGCAATTGAAGCTCTTAAAAACGGGGATGAAGATGTTGAAATGATGCGGAAATCTTATAATCAGAGAAGACGTTTTTTGTTAAAAAGATTTTCAGATATGGGGCTTGAATGTTTTGAACCTAACGGAGCATTTTATGTTTTTCCATGCATAAAAGAGTTTGGCATGACATCAGAAGAATTTGCGCTAAGGTTTTTGGAAGAAGAAAAAGTTGCAGTTGTTCCCGGAACGGCTTTTGGTGAAAATGGCGAAGGATATTTGAGAATATCATATGCATATTCAATGGAAAATTTGAAAGTTGCAATAAATCGTTTGGAACGCTTTGTCTCTAACATCAGAAAAAATAAGTAGGTAAATTTTACTTGACAAAGAGTATTTATCGGATATTATGAATATACATCCAATTAACTGGAGGAGTGCCAGAGCGGTTGATTGGAGCAGTCTTGAAAACTGTCGTACGTTCACGCGTACCGTGGGTTCGAATCCCACCTCCTCCTAATTTTAAGCCACCTTGTAAAAGGTGGTTTTTTAATACAGAGGTGAGGATGAGAATCTACCTTTGTGGGTATATTTTAATGACCGTTTTGACTTGTACGGGTAGTGTTACTATTCGGGCAAGTTCGCTCGTTGTTTGATTTTTAGTGGTCGGAAGGAGTAAAACTAACCGTACACTAACAGGACTAAATTTCTCATTTTGCGGACTGTACGGTTAGTTGTATTATTCGGGTTTTTTAGTTTCTGTTAATTGATATATCTGCATTTTAGCGTGTTGTTTGAATTGTACGCTTAGTTTGATTATTTCGGGAAGAGTCCACTTTGAGAATTTTGTCAATTCCTGTACAAAATCTTGTCAATTCCTGTACAAAAATTTTAGGATACAAATTGACACAATGGTCGGAAGTCGTGTTCCATTTTTTAGACTTCGGAGTTAATGTGTTTGTGCCATGAATAACTCATATATAAATATAAAAGATGTAGCAGAAGCAAAGGGATTAAAAAGCACTCGATCACTTCGTTTAGAATTAAATAAATCTGAAAGTAAATACATTTCACGAGAGGTTCAGGTTAATGGAGGCACAAGTTATGAAATATTATTTTCAAGTTTAGAACCTGAACTTCAGGATAAATTAAGAAGGAATGAAAATAAATCTACGGAACTTGTTCCATTAAATTATCAGCCACAGCAGTTTGTATCAGATAATGCAAAAATTACTGCGAATTTTAGAATAAATATTGTGTTGGCATTAATTAAATTCAGAAAAAAATATACGACTAAAAAACAAGCTGATTCTGATTTTTTGGATTTATATAACTCAGGGTTATATCTTCCAAAAGCATATCGATTTATTGGAGCAATTTCTATTGGAACTCTCCACCGTTGGTTAAGGAAATATGAAAAGCATGAATGTGCGGAATGTTTACAACCAAATTATAAATATACAAAACAGGGAGAGTATAATTCAATTCTGAATGATGAGATGCGGCAAATATTATTAACCTTATTACTTCACCCAAGCAAATATAATTATGGAAAAGCTATTAAATTAACAAAAGAGATATTAAAAAAACGGGGTTATGAAAATCTCCCCTGCGATTTGTCATTTAAAAGATTTGCAGAGAATTTTAGAAAAAACAACTACGCAGAATGGGTTTTACGCAGAGAGGGAATGAAAGCATATCACGACAAAGTTGAACCATATATTGAAAGAGATATTTCCAAAATTGAAGTTGGGGATGTATTAGTCGCAGACGGACATGTACTAAACTTTCAAGTTATTAATCCATTTAATGGTAAGCCGGCGAGAGCAACTCTTGTCGGCTTTTTAGATTGGAAGTCAACCGCACTCGTCGGTTACGAAATTATGATGACTGAAAGCACTCAATGTATTGCTTCTGCATTAAGGAATGCAATTATTAATTTAGGTTTGATTCCGAAAGTCGTATATCAAGATAACGGAAAAGCATTTAAATCCCGGTTCTTCCAAAAAGAGGACTTTGAAGAAGATTTATTTAATGGCGTTTATGCAAATTTAAATATACATTCCGTATTTGCAAAACCATATAATGCACGAGCGAAAGTTATTGAACGATTTTTCAGAGAGTTTCAGGAAGAACTCGAAAAAGGAATGCCGAGTTATATTGGAACTTCTATTGAAGATAAGCCGGCATGGTTAAAGAGGGGTGAACACTTACACGCAGAATGGCATAAAAAACTTACTAATAATCACATTCCGACAGTTGCGGAAGCATCTAAATATATTAAGAGTTGGATTGAATTTCATAATAATCAACCCTGTCCGAACGATAGAACTAAAACAATTAAAGAGTGTTTAAATAGCGTTCAAAAACAAAACATTGATGTTCAAAGACTCGATGATTTGATGATGAAAACTGAAGGCAGAACAATTAATAAACAAGGAATTACGTTCTTAAATATGCATTACACTATGGTTATATCTTGAACGATCGCTACTAATTCATCATAAGTTAATAATACGTCTTCATAAGTCGAAAACGGATTAATTTCTCTAAAATTTGTTTGTGGATAAAGTGCTACTATATCTTTTGGTTGATCTGCCCA
>Ga0256407_10005700_pt1 | contig 19731 bp, 4 predicted proteins | sample RumenRJG_04DNA_FD_193489 | JGI IMG/M metagenome (GOLD analysis project Ga0256407, IMG submission 193489) | Bovine rumen microbial communities from Lethbridge, Alberta, Canada - RJG_04 | ecosystem: Host-associated > Mammals > Digestive system > Stomach > Rumen | place: Canada: Alberta | collected... | reverse complement strand
ATGCGAAAAATTAATCAAAGAATTATTTACAAAATATAATATCACAAAAAATAATATTGATTTCTATATATTTAATTGTAGTTTAATACCAAGCTGTGAAAAATATATTTCAAAAGAATGTTTTAAATTAATAAATGATGATGAAAAAAAAATAATATTAGATAATAATAAATATCAAATTTATCCAATTGGAGCCTCCTTATATGTTAATGATGATGATGCAGGAATAGAAAAATATGAATCTGAAGAAGAAAAGGGAGAAGAAGAAGAAAAAGAAATTAAAGGAGAATCACCAATTAAACTTTCTTTAGGATTTGATAGAGGAGATGGAATAATGACATTTGTTATTAAAAAAGGTGAAAAAAAAAGATTTTCACAAAAAGGTTATTTTGAAACAGAATTTGATAATCAAAAAGAATGTGATATAAAAATTTATCGTGGAGAAAGATTATTTGTTGAAGATAATGTTGAAATAGGGAATTTTAAATTGAAAAATTTAATATTATCTCCAAAAGGTAGTATAATTACATTAAAATTTCATTTTAATATAAAAGATAATAGTTTAAAAATTATAGCTTTTGAAAATAAAAATCAGAAGAATAAAATAGAATATATAAGACATCCTTATCAAATTAATTATAATGACATGGAAATTGGATTAATTAAAAATCCTGAAAAATTTAAAGAAATTGATAAAGAAAAATATGAATCATTCTTAGAAATCGAAGAATTAAAAAAAGATATTGGCAAAATACGGGAAGAATTAAGGCTCTATGAAAATGATCAACCTATATTAGTCAAAAATATGGAAAATACTATAAATGAGATACATAATAAAATGAACCACCAAAATTTTAAACAATATATTAAAAACATTAATGATTGTCAATTAATTATTAATGAACTAAATACTTTAACTAAATCAAAAGGTTTCATAAATAATCCTCAAGAACAAAAAAAAATAAAAGAATTAGAAAAGGAAAAAAATGAATTAAATAAACAAGTAGAAGTACTTCGAAAAGCAATGAGAGAAAATAAATTTAAATAAAATTATGAAAACATTTTATTAAAAAAAAAATTAATTAATTGTAACTAAAAATTGATAACTTTAACAAATACAATATATAATATTTTACCTAATAACCAAATAATTGTATAATAACAATTCATAAATTTATTTTAATATAATAAAAAACATTAATTAATAAAAAAATAAATTTAAATAAATTTTAACTCCAAAAAAAAAATAATAAAATAAAAAAAACCAAAATTAAAAAAAATGGAAGAAGAAAATGAGACATCAATACTCAAAAAAAACTCAAAAATTGCAGGAAAAGCTTTTGAAAAAGAAGAACTAATAGATTACAGTTCAGACATTTTAAAAATAGAATGTCAAATATTAGAATCAGGAATTAAAGAAACAAAAGAAACATTTTGTATATGTGAATGTGATCCAGAGAGAACAAATCCAATATGTGAAAATTGTTTTAACATATGTCATAAAGGAGGAAATGAATATCCTCATAAATTAATAAAATCAAGTTTAATGAATGCAGTTTGTATATGTGGATATCGTTGTCATAGATTATTTACTGAGAATAGTCAACAAGATAAACAATATAAAAAAAGTTGTACTTTTGGTGAATTAGCAGGAATAAGTGATTTAAATTTTTGTTATCAAAGTTTAGATGAATCTAATACAAAAATTTGTTTAGTTTGTTTTAATATTTGTTATAATAATGATACTAATTTTATTAAAAAACCTTTAACTGATTTAAAAGGTTTTAAATGCTGTTGTACTAATCATAATCATAGTGATATTAGGATTATTTTTAGAAAATTAAGATCACTTGCTAAAAATAATAATTTTTTGAAAATGTATAATTTTGAAGGAATGACTTTTATTCAGTTTTTAAATATTTTTACATCAACTAAAAATAGTTTTCATAATTTATTTCATTCTTTTGCTGAAAAAATAAATCAAACTTATCAAAATTTACAAAATTTTAATTATTTTTTTGAAGAACATAATAATTTAAATGATTTACATTTAACTAGTCAAGTTTTATTAGTTTTTTCTCAAAGATGTAAAAATATTTATACATCGAAAAATAGAATTGAAAAAAAAAATGATTATGATGAAGATGGAAATGAAGAAGATCCTGAAAAAAAATCACCTAAAAATTTAACAGTTGGTATTGAAGGTGGGGAAATTACTTCTAGAAAAATTAGATGTAGAACTTTATGTTATTTTAATGATATTATTAAAAATATTTTAAATGAAAAAATTTTTTTCAAAATTATGGAAAGAAAATTTGATTTTAAAAGTAGAAATATTTGGCAATTAAAATATTATTTAACTACTATTTTTTATAATTTTTATATTGCTAAAGATTTTGCAAGTTATCCTAATTTTAAAATTAGAGATATTGCATTATTATCTCCTTTACAAAGATATATTTTAATTACAAATATTGAAACTGAAAATAAAGTTTCATCATATGTAAATAATTTAAATATGAATTTTTTAAATAACATTTTAAATTCAATTGAATGTTTATTAAATTCTGAAGAAAAATCAATTATATTATTATTAATTCTTGCTAAATTATATAAAATATGTGAAATTTTTGCTAAATATTCTCTTTTTAATCATGAACAATTATCAAAATTATGTCAATTAAATGATCAAATTTTAACATATTTTGATGAAGAAAAAAAATCCCCAGATAAAGATTTTCTAAAAATAAAAGTAATAAGCCCAATGATAAAAATATTATTATTCTTATCATATTATTATAATGATCAAATAATAATTAGTGCATTAAAAGGAGAAAGAGTAGTTGAAAAATGTAATTTTTTCCATGGAAAAACTGAAATATGTAAAAATGTTACACAAAATGTAATTTTAGCATTAACATTTACACAAAGATTTGATGATGAAGTAATAGCAAAAGAAAAAGAAGCTCAAAAAAAAAAAGGAGAAAGAGTTTATTATTCTGATACAGTTGCAAAAGTTTCTGAAATTTTACCTCAGAAACAAAATTATATAAGATGTTTAAGAAATATAATAAAAAATTGTAATGCTTGTTTAGATTTACCTTTAAATATGGATGAAGTTTATCAAAGTGGAATGGTACGTTTAATTGATGAAAATCAAGAAATTTTATATAAGTTTATTAAAGGGAATTTATTACCAAATGAAAGAGATTTTATTAAAAAAGTTCGTTATTTTACTGAAGAATTAGAAGAAACTTATTATAATTTTTTCCAAGAATATAATAGTCAATCTATAGAAGATAAATTCAGTCAAAAATTTGAAGATATTATAAGTGAATTTAATAAAAATTATGCTTTTTTTAATGAAGAAGATAATGGTTTAATAAAAAAAAAAGAAGATGATGAAAATTTAAAATTTTTAGAAGGAAGTGAAAATTTATCACAAATAAATGAAGATATAGGTAATTTTGAAAATAGTATTAACGCATCAGGTAATTCAAATAATAGTAATTTAGCACCAGGAGAAAATAATAATAATATAAATAATTTTAATAATAAATTCCTAGTTACAAAATCATATCTTCTTCAATCAATGATGAAATATATTCATATATTATATTATGATCATATTTCAAAAAAAAATCCTCCAGAAACTTTTGCAATTAAACAATCAATTTATAGAATGATGATGGAAATTTTATTTCATTTTATTCAACATTCTCCTGATAATTCTTTTTATTTATTACAAAGTGATTTTACTAGTAATTTTGAATTATTAAATGATGCTCAATTAGTTGAAGCATTAGCTCTTGTTAATACTGCTTTAGAATTTATTGCTAATTCTAAAAGAGAAATTACTAATGATTCAAATTTAACTCATTTAGTTAAAATTGCTATTTTAAAAAGCTCTAATCAAGAAATTTTAAATGAGTTATTAAAAGTTCTTCAAACAATGTTATTAACAGTAAATTTTTCAGATGAAGAAAAAATGAAAAAGAAAGTAATGAAAATGTGTAAAATAATATTTAATTATCATTTAACATTTAAGAACTATTTTATATTAATGGCAAGTTCAAGAGAAAATGATAAATTACAATGTTTTAAAAAAGAAACAGAAAAATTAATAAAAAAATATATGAGAATATTAAATCAATTATGTAACTCAAAAAAAATAGTTGAAGAAAGAGAATTTCTAGAAAATATAACTGGAAAAGATCAATTAAAAAGAATATTATATGCAAAGACAATAAATATTTCATTAAGAACAGAATTACTTGAATATTATAGAAAATGTTATTTAGAAACATTAATTGATACAAAAGATACAAATTACTTTGCTTCTGCTTTAATAAATGATTTTAAATCAGAAAAAAAAGATGAAATTATTGAAAATCCAAAATATCATAAATTTTTTGAATTTTTAGTAAAAAGTGGAAGTTATTCAGGTTTAATTGGACTTGAAAATGAAGCAAATGTTGTTAAATATGAATTATTAAATTTTCAAGGTGTTTTGACAATGACAACTGATAAAGCAAAAATAAAAAGATATTTAGAAGTTGTTGTTAAAAGTGTTGTTGTTTATTTTTCTAAATTTTCAAGTTTAATTTTCGATTCTTCTGGTTATAATTGTATTTCTTTATATGAAATTATTTATTATTTTCTTGAATTAAAACAATATATTTATTCTAGACCTGAAGTGTTTCAAGGAATTGAAAATCAACATAAAAAAATATTTTTTAGAAATAAATTTAAAGGACATAATAATATTGTTGAATTAATTAATCCTGATAAAATTAGTCATGATGATAATAAAAAAAGAGAAAAAAAAAATGCTTTTGATAAAAGATATTTAAAGAAAGAAAAGAAAAATAAAGTTAAAAATCCAAAAAATGATGAAGAAAGAGTTAATTTTGATTTAAAAAGAATGGGTGATGAAAATTTTGAATTTTTAAATTATGCAAATTTAAGTCAAATATTTATATCACATACACAAAATTTTATTCAATTTCCTCAAGTTGAAGGTTATAAAGATTTATTTGAAAAAAAAAATGAAATTTTTGATGATGAAAAAAAAAAAAATATGATATCAAAATTTAAAAAACAAGGAAGATATAAAACACAATATGAACAAGATATTTTTTCTTTAATTTTTCATTATTTTAATATGAAATGTACAATTGATAATGGTTCTTTTATTAAAGCATTAGGAGAAACAAGTACACATTATAATACAAATTATAGAATGTTATTATGTAAATGTATTTTATTCTTTAATAATGCACAAAGACAAAAATATAAAGAAGAAGTTTTATGGTTTTTATTAAGATTATTACAATATCATACTTGTGAAATTCAAGAAACTTTTGAAGAAATTGAAGATAATAATGATGAAAAAGAACCTTTATTTAATTTTAATAGTTTAGTTGATTCTTTTACTTCAAGTGTAATTTATGTTATTTTAAAAGAAATTAATTTTAATGGATATGAAAATAGAAGAGAATATTATTATTCTATTATGCATATTAAAATAATGAAATATTTCTGTGAAGAACATAATCCTCATTTTCAAACTTTATTTTTTAATAATACAGAAACAACTGAAAAAGATGTTATTGTAAGATATAAAAATCATTTAAAAATAAAAAAACAAAAAAGAAAAAAAAATAATAATCAAAATGAAGAAAATGATGAATTTTATACTCATAAAAGAAGAACAATATTCTCAGTTGGAAGTCAAGTTTCAACAGAAACAAATGGAAATGGAATAAGTGGAATTTATACAAGAAAAGCATCAGTATTTGAATATTTATTAAGTGTCTTAGGAAAAATAATTTTATTATCTCAATGGATGAATAAAAGAGATAATAATCCAGATGAATATTTTTATGATATTTACTTTGTAATATTAGAATTTTTAATAGAAACAATACAAGGAACTTCAAGTGAAAATTTAGCAAAAGTTTTTACAAATGAAAAAAAAAGTAAATGTCTTTTTGCTAATTTTTTAAATGAAATTAATAGATTATTAATTGATGATTCATTTGAAAGTGATTTAAATTATGTTATTAGGAAAGATATGATGGATTTCTTAATGGCTTTTCTTGAAGAAAGTGCAACTCCTTCAAATGGAATTATTGAAATTGCTTCTACTTTATTACCAGGTGCAATTTTAGATTCTATTATTGCAACAATGAATAAATTATATATTGAAGAAAATGAAAAAGATGATGAAAATGATGATGATGATGATAATAATGAAAATAATAATAATATTAAAAATAATGGTAAAGATAATAATAATTCTAATAATAATGAAAATATGGTTATTAAAAGAATATTTAATTTTACTCCAGAAATGAAAAAATTTTTTAATGATTTATATTTTAATGATATGGATTTTGGTTCAAATGATAAATTTGCTTTGGCAAATAGAATGTATCAATATTTTAAAATGCTTGGTCAAAGTACAAGATTTAAAAATCCTTATGTATTTGAATTTTATTTTAAATATGAAATGTTTACTGATGAACAAGTTTCAAGAGCTTATTATAATAAGAATATTAAATTAATTAATAAAACTACAAATGCTGCTATTGCAGAAGCTAAATTTTATGATCAATTTTTATGTGTTAGTTTCTTTGAATATATTACAAGAACTGTTTTTGTTAATAAAGAAGATGAAGAAGAACCTGTTTCTGTTATTTTTACTATTAATCCTATTGTTCCTTTATTATCTAAAATTTCAAAAGAAGATTTTACTGATAATGTTGATAGAAGTGATAGATATACTAAATTATTTTCTCTTATGGAAAGATGTGATAATTTCTTTGAAGAAATTAAATATAGACAACAAAGTGGTAAAGCAAATTTTATAATTAAAATAATAAATGATATAAATTTCTATTATTTAGAAGTTTTTGCTTTTTTAATAACATTATCAATAAATTTAATAATGTTATGTGTACTAAAAGGAGAAGGTGATGTATTATATGGAGAAAACAACATAAATTTCATATTAAAAGATTTAGGTATAGTAAACTTAGGTTTCAACTCATTATGTATAATATTATGGTTAATAGCAAAATACAAATTATTATATATGACAGAATGTCAAAAAATGATAAAAGAATACGAACAAAAAAGTGATGAAGATGAAGACAACAAAGAAATTGAATTAACAACAGGAGACAAAATAAAAGCAGCATACATAGTCTTAATATTAAAAAATAAATTATTTGCTTTTATATGGAATATAGTCTTATCAGCAATAGCATCCTTTATGAGAATATATTTTATATACATAGTTCAACTTTTCATAATATTCAACCTAAGTCAAACACTTCGAAATCTCTTAACATCAATGACAGTAAAAATAAATCAATTAGGAGCAGTTTTTTATTTATCAGTAGTAATAAATTTATGTTTAGCAGCAGTAGCATTTTTTAAATTTGAAGAAGATTTCATGAGAGCAATTGACTCTAAAATGCCACATGCATATCCAGAAGAATTTGATTTTTTAAATGATTTAATAGGAGGAATTTATACAGAACCTTCTCATATTGAAAGTGAATGTGGTACTCTTGCTTATTGTTTTGCTACTCATATGGATTATGGTATGAGATTTGATGGTGGAATTGCTGATCGAATGAGTGCTAGATCATATAATTTAAATAAAAGTTATTATCTTGCTAGATTTTTTTATGAAATGGCTTATTTTATTAGTCAAACTGTTATGTTACAAGGAATGATTTTTGGTATTATTATTGAAGCTTTTTCTGAATTGAGGAATAAAGAACAAAAAATTGAAAAAGATAAAAATGAAATTTGCTTTATTTGTGGTATTGATAAAGTTTCTTGTGAAAAAAATGGACAAAAGTTTGAAGATCATATTACTAAAGTTCATAATTTATGGACTTATGTTGATTATATTTTGGGTTTAAGGTTTGTTGATATTCAAGAAACAAATGCTATTAATTCTTATGTTATGGAAACTATTGAAAAAAAGGAGTTAAGTTGGTTTCCTTCTTTGAAAGATAATAATGAAGAAGATGATGGTGGAGGAGAAAATTAATTTATTTTATTATTGTTTTATTTTTATTGGATTTAATTTTTTTTATATTATTTTATTACATCTATTAAATATAAAATTAATAAAAAAAGATTGTTTAAATATATAAAAAATATATTATTTTTTAATTTAAATATATAAAAAATATATTATTTTTTAATTTATTATGATAATAATATTATAAAAAAAATGAATGAAGTTAAAACTTATAGTAATTACAATTTAGAACAAAATTCAATCAATAATAATAAAAAAAATAAAATTAATGATCAAGATAATTTCATTAATATTCCTAAAAAAAAATTTCAAAGTACACCATCTTTAGTTTTGGTAAATATGAAAATTAGAAAAGATATTTTTGGTGAAGAAATTAAAAAAGGAGGAAAACATAGAATTAGTTTTGTTGATCATAAAATGTTAAGTGATAATAATATTGAAAAAAAAACTATGGATTATAAAGCAGATTTCGCTGAAATTATTGATATAAAGAGTTTTAAAGATTATACAAGAAAAATGTCTTATAAAGATGTTAATTATGATGAAAAAATTTATTGTCGTAATTGTGAGATTTTTTAATTGTATTTTTTTTCATATTTATTTTTTATATCATATGTTTTTTTGTTGAATAATTTTTATTTTTATTAACAATTAGGATTTGAAAATATTTGTAAAATATTGATTCTTTTAAATTTTAAATATCCAAAAAATATTTTTTAAATAAAACTAAATTGTAATAATGAATATTTTAATTAATTTTTTTAAAATTAAAAAATTAAACGTAAATAAATATTTAAATGAATGAAAAAATATTTCTTCAACTCAACATAATAATATTAATATCTCTTTTAATAAAAACAAAAACCAAAAAAGAAATAAAAATATCATTAAAACCAAAAACAATAACAGAAACAGATTTAATATTTCTTCAAAAATCATTTTTAAAACCAACAAATCAAAAAATTAAAAATCAATTTAAGGAAAAATTAAATAAAAAATTAACAGAATATTCAGGAAAAATTTTAATAGGAAATCCAATTCAAGAATTTGAATTTTTATTTGATACAGGTTCAGCAAATATAATAGTAACATCAAATTTATGTTTAAATGAAGCATGTGAAAATAAAAAAAAATTTAATTCTTCTATATCAAAAACATATAAAGAAATATTTCATATTGATAATTTTGTAAATGATTTAATAAGAAATCCAATTGAAAGAGATAAAATTTATATTAATTTTGGAACAGGACAAATTAAAAATTATTTAAGTTATGAAAATATTTGTTTAGAAAATAAAGTTTTATGTGTTAATCAAATTATTTTATTAGAAGCATATGAATTAAGTACAATTCCATTTAGTCAAGTTTCATTTGATGGAATTATTGGATTAAGTTTTACATATTTATCAATAAATAAACAAGGAAATTTTATTGAAATGTTATTTGAACAAAATAGAATTGATAAAAAATTATTTTCTTTTTATTTTAATATAAATGATAATAAATCATCTTCTTTAAATATTGGAAATATTGATTATAATAATTTTATTGGTGAAATAAATTGGAATGATGTAATAAGTGAAAATTATTGGGAAATTAAAATTGATTATATAAAATATGATAATGAAATTATTATTAATTGTGAAGATAATATTAATGAATGTTCTGCAATAATTGATACTGGAACTTCAATGATTGCTTCACCTAATGAAATTTATGATATTTTAGATAAAAAATTACAAGTTGATATGTTTTGTAATAATATTAATGAGTTAAAAAATTTAATTTTTAAAATTAATGGAGTTGAATTTATTTTAGAACCTGATTTTTATATTTTAAAAATTCCTGGAGAATTTAATAATAATGATAATTGTTTAAGTGCCATTATGAATATTAATTCTATGTCTTCTGGAAATAAACAAACTTTTATTTTAGGATTACCTTTTTTAAAAAAATATTATAGTATATTTGATAGAGATAATAAAAAAATAGGATTTGCTTTTGCAAAACATAATTAATATTTTTATGTATATTTATATAATTAAGTATTTTATATTTTATTTTATAAAAAAAATAATCTGTTTATAATAATATATTCCATAATATTATTTTAAGAAATGAAATTAATATAAAACGAAAAAATAAAAAAATAAATAAAAAATTATAATTAATATTAGAAAAAATAAAAAAGTCTTTTAAAAATGATTAACAAAAATTCAGAATATCCAAATTCAGAAAGAAAATTAAACATAAAACAAACATTAGTAAAGAGTATATTAGATGACAAACGAATAATAAAATCAAAAATCCAAAATCAAAACGCAGACACATCATTTAGAAATCCTGACATGACAAAATATATTTTAAACACTAAAACACTTCAATCAATAATAGACACTCCAATAAGACCAATAGAAAAAATAAAAAAAAATAAACAACATAAAGAAGATGAATGTTCCTTTAAAGACATATCTCAAATAACAAAAAAACAAAATTTTATAATAAATGATATAACAAACACATCATTATTTGACGATTGTGAAGAAGAAGAATTCACAAGTCAAATTCGTTATTCTTTACCATCATTAGAAATAAATGAAAATTTGGATACTGATAATAATAGAAATATTAGTAATTATTATAAATATAAAATTGAACATGCAGAACCAAATGAAGAAATTTTTCTTCCTGATAAAACTTTAACTTTTAATTCTTTAGCAATTACTAAACCAATTAAAATAAAAGGACAAATTGGAAGTTGTATTGAAATAACACAAAGTTCAATTTATATTTTTATTACTAATAAATATGAAGAAATTGATGCTGTTAAAATATCACAAGTTAAAATTATATTAAATGATAATGAATATCATGATTCAATTGAAAAAAGATCAAATAATTTATTTGTTTTATTTCAAGGTTCAATTTTAAATTTAGAAGATTGTGATATTGTATATCAAGATAAAGTAAATTCAATTTTAACAACTTCAGAATTTAATTTAAATTTAAATAAAAAATCAAAATCAATTGCTTTTGGTTTATATACTTGTAAAAAAAAAGATGAAAATGACTTAACTCCTTTAATTACAGTTCTTTCTATTAATAATACAAGAATTACTAATTTTTGTCAAACTATTTGCTCAGGAAAAAATACAATTGTTAATATAAGTAAAAGTGCAATTTCTCAAAATTATGGTAAAGCAATTATTATGTTAAATCCTTTAATATTTAAAATAGAAGAAACTACAATTGATAAAAATTCAGATGATGCAATTTATATTAAATTTATTAATAATGATTTATTAGATGAAAAAAGACAAATTTTTATAAGAAAAAATCATTTTGAAATGAATTGGGGTAATTGTTTTAGATTAAGTTCATCTAAAAATATAAAATTAAAATTATCTGTTGTAATGGAAGGAAATCATTTTAAATATAATAATAGTGATTGTGTTAATTTTTCAGAAATTTGTTTTGATTCAATGGAAATATTAAAAAATATATTTGAAAATAATAAAAGAAATGGATTAAATATTCATAATTTATGTTCAAATGATGAAAATAATCAAGTTGAATTAAGAGAAAATATTTTTGATGAAAATTATGGTTATGGTTCATTTATTTTTGAAACAATAATAAATGCTCAATTAAATAAATTTTCTTGTAATAAAGCAGGTGGTTTAATTTTAAGTAATTTATTAATTGATTCTCAAAAAAGTTCAGAAATGAAATCTCAAAATAATCAAAGTAGTAATAATAATGAATCTAGTTTATTAAATCAAACAAATAAAAAAACTTTCATTTCAAAAAATAACTTTTATGAAAATGGTGATAGTGGATTGAAAATAATTAATTATTCTTATACTGTTTTTGTTGAAGGAAGTGTCTTTAAAGAAAATTGTAAACATGGAATTTTTATTGATTTAAATACTGAAAATTCAACTTCTACAAATTCACAAACAACTTCATCAATTTTTTCAGAAAAATTAAAATCTTTTAAAAATGCAGATCAAAATCAAACTCAATTATTAGCAAATTTAATAATAATACAATGTGTAATTGAAAAAAATTTAAAAAGTGGTATTTCAATTAATAATTCATTAGTTTATTGTGAAGATTCTTTTATAATTGATAATATGGATTATGCAATAAATGTAAATAAAAAAGAATTTCAATTTTGTTTTAAAGAATCAAAAATTAAAAATAAAAAAAATACTATTATAGGAAATGTCGGAGGAGAATGGGGTGAAGCTGAAATTAAAGATAAAATTGGCTGTACTATTACTTGTGGTACTTCGAAAAATACACAAAGAAATAGAAAGAAGCAAATTGAAAATCAAGTTATTGGAAATGATTTAAATAAAAAGAAAATTTTAAATAAATATGACTCTTTTGAATTTTCTAATAAAAAAGATATTATTAAAAAAGATAAAAATGATAATGATGATGGTTGTTTTATTGTTTGAATTACAAAAATTTTTATTTTAAAAACTTTATAAGCAAAGATTTTATAATAAATATAAATAAATAATATTAATTAGTTTTATAATATTATTTTCCAAAAAAAACAAAAAATAAAAAACAAACATTTTTTTATTAAAATGAAATTATAGAATTAGATACATACAATTATAAAATTAAAAACCTTAAAATACAATAAAAAAAATAAAATAAAATTTTATTTTTTAACAATAATATTACCACTATTCAAATTATTATTATTCCCATTATTATTAGCATTATTAGTATTAGAATTATTATTAATATTATTTTTATTAGTATTGTTATTATTATTAGTAATATTATTATTATTATTTTGATTATTATTTGTATTTATATTATTATTATTATTAGTATTATTATTAGTATTATTATTATTATTATTCTTTTTTTCCTCATCATTAACAAGTAAATTATCAAAATCATCTTTTTTCTCATTTTCATTTTCATTATATTCATCATCATCATCATATTCTTCATCTTTTTCAGCAAATTCATTACTTTCTTCACTTTCTTCCTCAATTTCTTCATTTTCATTTTCTTCAACTTCATCTTTATTATCATCATCATTATAATTATCTTTACAAGAAGGTAAAAACGAAATATTTTTCTCATCTAAATTCTTTCTAGCATAACTATTAACAGCATTTAAATTATGAACAGATGCAAATTTCAAACTTAACATATAAACAACATAATTCCACAAATTATGTCTTATTTCCCTATGTTTAGTAAAATCTTCACTTTTTTTTTCAACACTAGCTCTCGTTTCATGACAAATAAAACAATGATTAACTCTATCAATTTCATGTTTCCTTTCTTCTTCTCTTAATTCTGAAAAAGTACCTAAAATAATACCAAAAACTAAATCAATCATAATAATAATACAAATTAAAAAATATGATACATCAAAAATAATTCTACCAAAATAATTATTTGAATTTCTTTCATATGATATTCTTACCATTTGATCAGCTGCTCCTCCTCTAGCACGGATACCTGCGTCTATATTTGTAAGGAAACAAAATTGCATTGTTTTACAATAATTATCATTTGGGTATCCATCTTCAATATCTTTTTGATAATTACTATTAAAGAAGAAGAAACCTATGTTTGAATAAAAGTATACTAAGATAATTAATAAGAGAAATGTTGAACCAAGTTCTGATTTTTTTACTTGAATTGAACTTGCTATTCCACGTAATGTTGGATTTAAGTTTACTATTGCTAAGAGGAAAAATGCATATACTATTTCACCTCTTTTCATAATTGAACCTATTAAAGCTATTATAAACATAAATAATAATGTATTTATATAATTTCTACCATATGTACTATTCACTATTATTATATAGATTTTATTAAAAACTGTTAATTTATCTTTTGGAATTTTATTTTCTGAGGAATATTTTTCTTTATCTAAATTATAATATAATGGTAATTTTACATATAACCAACATAAAATTAAAATTCCATTCATAATACAAAATATATATGTTATATAATCATATATTCTTCCCCATTCTTTAATAGATTCATCAATTGCATTTGTAAATTTTTCATTTATTGATATTAAATTACGTAAATTCCTTCTTGTTTCTTCTGTATCTGTTTCAAAAGTTGTATAACCTCTTAATGTAAATAACATAAAAATTAAAAATGCTACTGCATATAAATATACTAAAATTTGTACCCAACTAAAATCAATATCTAGAATTAATTTTTTAAACCAATTTAATTTCATATTTTTAAAATAATGAATTTCTACTTTGAATAAATCAATATTTTTAATTAATTCTGTTTTTTTTGTTGTTTCATTTGTTCTATCAACTGTACTTATAAATTCTTCTCTTGTCATTGCAGATAAGTAAGTTACATCAGATGGGACAGTAAAAATTACTTTTTGTAATCTTCTCTCATTTACTATTCTAATTTCAACTACTTTTGTTATCATTTCAAAAAATTTAATACAAAAATAATGTTCAATATATTCTGTATTAATTGTTCTTTCTTTTTCATTTATTAAATTAATTGGTGCAATTTCATTTGAATTTTGAGCTTTTTTATTAAATAAAACAAATTTAATTTTTGATTCTTCTTCTGATATTTTATCTATTTGTTTTATCATTTCTTCTGCTTCGGGTGATTTTTCTTTTATACTTAGTAATTTAATATATCTATAATAATTATTTGCTAATTTAAATTCATCACTTTTTTTACTCATATCACTATGAAAATATCTTTTTTTAAAAAAATCATAAACTGTATAATCAAAATCAAATAAAAATTGTTGTATTTGTTTATCTGTATAATTTGAATAATATTCTTTATATTCTTCTGATAATTTTGTTTCTTTATAAAAATAACTTTTTAAAGTATAAATTATAGTATTTAAAACTTTATTAACTGTTAAAAATTTCATTATAATTTTTTGAATTTCTTCATTTGTTTTTTCTTCTAAAATAGAAACAAAAAAAGACATTAATAATAATCTAGTTTTAAAACAATAATTTTTTGTCATAGTATCATCGAATAAAATATCATTAACAATTTGAACAAAATTTTGAAAAGTAAATAAAGTATTACTATTAATAAACTCATCTAATTTTGTTTTATCACCATCAGTAATTAAAATTTCTTTTTTATTTCCTTGAATAATTTCAACTAATAATTCAATAATACAATTTTGAGTATCGAAATAATATTGAATATGATATTCATTTTTTGCTCTATTTGTAATAATTAAAATTTTATGTAAAACATTAACTGCAAAATTAAAAAAAGTCATATATTGATTTCCACTTAAATGATTTTGATTTTTTTCTTCAACTTTTGCTAAAAATTTTGTTCTTAATGTCATATTCATTTTACAACTTTCAAATCTAATAAAATCATATCCTAAATGTTTTAATATTTTTTTTTGGAAAAAATTATTATGATCTTGACATAAAAATCTTAAAATTTTAATAACATTAGAAATTAAAACTTGCAAACTTTGATAATGTTCATATTCACAATTAAAATCTCCAATAAATAATTTAATAATAAGACAATAAAATTGATTTGATAAATTATTAATAAAACCTAATTCTTTAGAATTTTTTCCTCCTAAATTTGACATAATATCATTTTGAGTTTCTTCAGTTTCAACAAGTAATAATTTATATAAAATTAAATAACATTCCATTAAATATTCTTCTTCAGCAGATAAATTAATTAATAAACATAAAAATAATTTTCTAAAATTTAATTCAAATTCAGCACACATTTCATGTAAGGAAACATAAAAAGAATTTCCATCATTTAAATCCATTTTTTGTCTTTTATATAACATATAAATTTCTTCTAATTTAACATTAAATGATTTATCATTAATTTTATCTTTATTTTTATCAATATCATTTGGATGAGTTAATAATTTATTTTCTGTTAATAAAGGACCTTGATTATTTGCTTCTGAATGTTTTAATTTCAATTTAACTGAATTTCTTTTTACTAAATTAAATTTTGGTTTTTTTTTAATACCTATAGCTTTTCTTTTTTTTTTATTTATTTCACAAGGTTTATTTAAAATTTCAATCTCATTTGCAATATTAGAAACTTTAGTACTTTCAATATCTTCATAACCAAATTTTTCAGTTAATTTCAAAGTTTTTGGTTTTTGAATAAAATGTAAAAAATGATTATAAAAAATTTCATATAATTCTGTATAATCAAAAGAAGAGAATTTAACTCTATTTTTTAATTCAAAATAATCTTTTGCAGTTTGTTCTCTACTTTTATCACTTAAAAAATTATCTAAATCAAAATTTGCAAAATGAACATTTGATTTTCCTTCATCATTAATTAAACCAGAAACTTCAAAAAGGAAATTTTTAACATATAATAATTTCATTAATATTTGATAAATAATTAATATTTTTCTCCCACCACAAGTATGAGCATAACAAAAAAAAATTTTAATCATTGCACAAAGTGGAATAATAATACCTTTAACATAATATCTAACAAATTTTGGTAAATCATATGAATTTTTTTCATAAATATCTTTTAATTTTTTAAATTCTGCTTCCCAAAGAGATAAACCTTCTTCTGCATCATTTAATTTAAATTCATCATCAATAAATTGTTGTTTATTTAAATAATAATAAAATGTAAAATATTTTGCTGGAAATTTATAATTTGCAATTAAGGGATTGTTCTTAATATGAATGTAATTATCACCATTTTGCCCAAATGCATTTATATATTCACAATTTTTATATGAGTCTTCACCAATAATAAATATTTTAATTAAATTTAAATCATTTCCTATTCCCTGTGATATATTATTTAATGTACTTTTTCTTTTATTTGTATTTTTACCTTTTCTTTTTTTAAATGAATAAAAACCGTCTGATGATTTTATTGCAATTGTATTTTGTTTTAAATTTATATTTCTCATATAACTGTAATTTGTAATATTATTATTTGAACTGTTATTATTAGTTAAATTTTGACTTGGTAATGAGTCTCTAAAATAAATTGTATATTTGAATTTTTTTATAAAACGTAATATTTCAGTTCTGTAATCTAAATCAATTCCTAAATCATCTAAATCTTCTAAGAGAACTTGAAAATTTATTAATTCTATTATTTTTTTTCTATCTTTATTTTCCAAAGAATCAAACATTTTGTTTATTAAAATTAATATTAAACAAATATTATCTGTTGATATTGTATTTAAATTAAATATTGTTAATAATTCTATTATAAATTGTTTAACATATTTTCTAATTAATCTAGAATTTAATTGTTTTGTTTGAAGAGATAATTTTTCTATTATCATTAATAATAAATGCATAAAATCATCTATAAAATCTTCTCCATTAATTACAGATTGTTTACTTGATTTAGATTCAGTATCATAAAAATCATTTTTAAAACTTAAAAAATAATAAAATAAAGTTTTAATAATATGTTTAGAATTTGAAATAATTTCATCATTTTTACAAATTGTATCAGAACAATATTCAAATATTCTCATTATATCTAAAGCAAAAGATTTTGGAATTTTTAAAATTGCTGATAAAATATAATGACTAAAAATTAAATATGCATTATCTGAATTATTTTCTACAAAATAATGTAAAAATGTAAAATAATTATAAATAAATGCTTTATGCTCTTCATTTGAATCATCTAAATGAATTATATAAAATGCTTTTGATATTGTAAAAAAATATTTTGTTCTAAATAAATATGGACGAATTTCAACAACTTTTGCTAATGAAATAATATTTTCAAGTGATTTAGAAATATTTATAATTAATTCATTTTCTTCTATTTCAATAATAAAGAAATTTTCATAATTTTGTTCTAAAAAAGCATTTTCTTTTTCAATTTTTTTATATGTTTCATTATTTTGTGTATATTCTTTTTCAAGTAATAATTGTAAATATTCATTTGAATGTTTTTGATATTTATTTAAAGATAAAATAAAAGTATCTTTTGGACTAATTAAAAAAGACATTATTTTCATTCCATGATTCATTATTTTTCTACATTTTTTTTTTTCTTCATCTGTTAATATCCTATTTTTAATAGTTAATAAAGTAAAATAAGTAATTCTAATAACATTTCTACTAATTAATCTACCTAATTCATTTTTAGTAAATAAAAAAGTAACTTTTGAAGGTTCAGTTTTTTTCTTTTTATCATCTTTAGCAGTAATATGTTTAACAAAAACTTCATCATTAAAAGAATAAACAAAATTATGAATCATTTTAATAACAATTAAGAATAATTGAATTTGTTTTTGATAAGATTTTTCCCTTTTAAAAAACTCAAATCCTTTTTCTAAAGAAAAACACAATTTATTCATTTCTTTAGAATTAAATAAAGAATAAATACTCATTCTTTCTAAAATAGCACAAATTTGAATTAAAGTATCATAAGCTTCAACACAAGTAATTTCACAATTAATAAAATTAGTTAACATATCAATAAAAAAATTAATTTCATTTTTTGCATTAGGAAAAAATTGTTCATTTGCATCTGAAATACATTTTCTTTGTAAAGGAGTCATATTTTCAAAATCATATAATTTATATTTATCCATTGCTCTTGTTGCATTTCCTAAATAAACTTTTCTATAAAAGAATAATATATTTTCATAAAATTTCCATAAAATTGGAGTTTCTTCAAATTTAATATATTTAATTAATTTTTTAACCATTATAAAATTAATTTTTGAACTTACATTTTTTGAATAATATCTTATAGGAGTATTTTTAACTTTTGTTAAAACTAAATTAAAATTTTTCAAAGCTAAAAAAAAATTAGTAACTAAGAAAGTTTCTTTAATTTCAAATTCAGAATTTTCATTTAAATTATTAAAATCTTTTAAAGTTTCTTCAAAATTAAAAAAAAGAGCTTCATAAGAATATCTACCCAAAAATAAAATATTAAAAAATTTCAAAGGTTCAATTTTTCCTAAAATTAACTTTTCATCATTTTGAATTAACTTTTCAAAATTCCTATACATTCTCTTTAAATCAGTATGTTGTTCCCCATTATTAATTTCTTCACATTCACAAATTTGTAACATTTCTTTTTCTTTTTCTAAAGGAAATCCTTCTTCATTTAAATCACATAATCTATAACAAAATTCACAAACGCATTTAATATCAATGACATATAAAGTACTTAAACCACTTTTTTCACACCAATCAGTATAAGGACATTCAGTACTTAACATTTTATCACTAATTTTATCTTTATAATTTAATTGATGTAATTTTACACCACATGCACAAATTATATGATCAGGTTTATCAATAATTTTAACTTGATGTCCTATTTTATTATGACATTTTTCTAAACAAACTTTACAAATTGGATGTATTAAATTTACGTCACATGTATTACAATATCCATATTCTATTGGTTCTGTTGAAGATTTTATACCATATTTTATTAGAGAACAATCTTTTATTGTTATGAAATGTGTAAATGTTTCTGAGTCTGGAATTGCGGTTTTTGTTATTTTATTTTTTTTTTTTGATTTTTTTTTTTTTTTTTTTTTTATTTTTTTTTTTTTTTTTTTTTTTTTTTTTTTTTTTTTTTTTTTTTTTTTTTTTTCTTTTTTTTTTGGTTGTTTTTTTTTTTTTTTTTTTTTTTTTTTT